>JACCDT011832361.1_pt1 | contig 26847 bp, 14 predicted proteins | sample 7446291 | NCBI WGS metagenome assembly JACCDT01 (sample SAMN15323446, study PRJNA562643) | freshwater metagenome | isolation source: river surface water | place: USA:Blue River Watershed | collected 2017-08-17 | reverse complement strand
TTTCAGATGGATTAGGTGGAGTAAAGAATCTTGGTGTTGGTATTGGAACAACAACAGCTTCTAACCTTGCAGTGCTAACTGTTGCTTCATCAACACAACCTCAATTGTCATTGTCAGCTGGGGCGGGCATTGCGCAGTGGACATTTAGAAATGCAGGAGGAAATCTATACTTATCTACTACAACAGTTCAGGGTCTATCAACTACTTCAATTCCAGCATTCTCAATCAATGGAACATCTGGCACTACAACACTTTGGGCATTTAACGCTATAGCTACTGGAACAAATGCAACATCTACAATAGAAGGTAATCTAAATGTTAAGGGAACATTGAAGATAGGTGCCGCTTCTGTTTATATATCTGAGACTGGGATTTATTCAGATACTGGAAGCGCATTTAACTTGGGCAATAACGGACAGGATATAACAATTGGATCTTCTGCTCTTACAGTATCTGCTATAGGTTTCGGAACAACAACTCTGTCAGGTTTGAACATCTCAGGCCAAGCAACATCAACATCTAACGTCGGCTTCAACCTAACAAACGGATGTTTCGCAATCAATGGAACATGTCTAGGTGGTGGATCAAGTAGTAGTGCTTCAACAACCCTCCTATCTGACACCAACTACTTCTCAGCACTAACACGATTCAACTTCTCATCAACAACATACGGATCATTTGTTACAGCAAGTACAACTAACCTAAATGTAGGATTTCTAACATTGGCTACAACTACAGCTGGATTCCTAAAGTCTAATTCTTCTGGGGTTATATATATAGATCCATCTTCTGGAGCGGCTGCATCATCTACACTACTAAGTGATACTAACTACTTCTCAGCACTAAACACATTTGCATTCTCATCAACAACATACGGATCATTCAACACATCATCATCAACATTCGCTACAGTAGGTACACTAACACTACCGTCATTAACTTCTGGTGGTCTTGCAGTGAATGGCAGTGGAGTAGTTTACAGCTTCTCAACATCAACATGGACATTTGCTTCTTCTACACTGCTATCTGACTTCAATACATTCTCAAATACAAACGTATTTAGTGGTCTATTGGGTGTTGGAACATCATCTCTACCAGCTACACTAACAGTTAACGGTCTTGCAGGACTATCTGCTGCGTATCAACCAGTTGATGCTCATCAGATCTGGGTTGGACCACAGTCATTAAGTGATATTGGATTCTATCTAAACAGTTCAGATTATAATTCACTAAACGTATTTACAGCAGATGCAGCTTCTACAACACAGTCGTTAACATCATTACTTGGTTGGTTGAGAGTTGGAACAACAGTACCGTTTGGTGCTGGTGTAACAGGATATGTATCTGTCGATCATCCATCTGGAATAGTTGATGAAGTTACAGGAATTGAAGGACAGATTCATATTGATTCAGCTGGAGACATATCAAATGTCAATGGCGTGTTCTCTTACACAAGAAAGAATGGAAATGGAGTTTTGAGTAATCTATACAACTTCAATTCTGACGCACCTTTCTATGGAGCTGGAGGTATTACAAATCTATATGGTTACTATGCATCTGACTTAAGTGGCTCAGCATCTTCAACATACGCTTTCTACTCTAACAGTGCATCTGGAGCGAGTGATTACGCATTCTATGGTGCAGGAGCTGCAAAATCATACTTTGGAGGAAATATTGGTGTTGGTACGACATCACCATCTTACGCGCTAAATGTTTATTCATCTAATGCACCTCAGTTGGCACTTTCTGCAGGAGCAGGTCTTGCACAGTGGGCATTCAGAAATGCTGGTGGCAACTTCTATCTAGCAACAACAACAGTTGCAGGAACATCAACTTCAACACTCGCTGCATTTAGTATAGATGGAACAACAGGTGCACTTGCACTTGGAACAACAACAGCTGGAACTCTAAAAATAAATTCATCTGGTCTAGTTTATTCTGATACATCATCTAGTGGCTCAGGATATTCAACAATTGCAGATGAGGGGTCAAGTCTGACTCAGAGATCAATACTAAACTTTATAGGGGCAGGGGTTGCTTGTGTCGATAACGCAGGTTCAACTAGAACAGATTGTACATTTACATCTGCAGGAGGATCAGGTGGTGGTTCTTGGTCAACAACAACATCTTCTGTCTCTGGAACATTAGTAAATTATTCAAATAACGATAGCGATATCATTGCAATTGGAAGCAACTCAACAACATCAGCAGAGTTCTGGTTTGATCCAAATGTATTAATGTCATACTTCTCTGGAAAGATGGGCATCGGTTCAACAACACCTTGGGGTCAACTTTCAATAAATCCAAATGGAATAGGTTCAGGAGTTCCAGAGTTTGTAATCGGTTCAACAACAGAAACTCACTTTATAGTTGATGGAAGAGGATATGTCGGTATTGGAACATCATCTCCATACGCTCATCTTTCTGTTGTTGCAGATGACAACCTAGTAACTCCAGCGTACTTTGAGGGAAATGTTAACAGTTATTTCCAGATAAATCTAAAAAATAGAAGTAATGGAAATACTGCTTCTTCAGATTATGTTGCAACAGCTGATATTGGAACAGAAACTACATACTATTTGGATCTTGGAATAAACAACTCAAAATACACACAAGCATCATACAATTCTCAAAACGCATTAGATGGATTCCTTATTAATTCAGATGGTGGTTTGGTTATTGGAACAGCTTCATCCACAAATACAAACGCAGACATTAGATTTGTAACTGGCGGACTTGCTTCTTCAAGTATTAGAGCAACAATTACAGAAACTGGCTTGTTCGGTCTTGGTACAACATCACCATGGGCACTGCTTTCTGCTTCTTCAACAAGTGTGAACCCTCTTGCTGTACTTGATCAGAGAGGAACAGGTGGACTTCTAACTCTTCAGAGTTCAGGAATTGATAGATTTGTTGTTGGAAATAATGGTGGACTTTCAATCTTTGCTGACACTTCAGATATTGTAAGAACAAAAACTGGAACAACTGGAGTAAACGATTTCTCAAGAGCAGGATCAACACTTACAAACGTGGAGTCTTTGCATGATGAACTTTCTATTAGTAGAGGAATAATTTCTGGTGAGGGAACAATAGCAGCAACAACAACAGTTACAAATGTAATAACAGGATCAGGATCACAGGTAATAGTACGAGCTGATGGTAAATACGTAATTATCCACGGAAACAGTTCAGCTACTGCATCTTTGTGGAACGGTCGAACGAATGGAACAATATCTGCTCTGGGTGTAAATGTTGTTTCTACTGGTTCTGTGGGTGCAGGAGCGATAGCCCTAAAGAGAGCAAATGGAAGATATCAGATGATACACGGAGGAGGTTCTGCTGGTCTTACATCTATATTTGACCCAATGGGTGTAGCTCCTACTGTTGGAGGTGCAGCTACTTGTGGAGCTGTAGCTATAGCAACTGGAACAAATGCATTCCTAAGACCAGACGGAAACTACCTTTTGATGTGTGGAGGTTTCAATGCATCTTCTATGTTTAACCCAGTAGCTGGTTCTTGGACAGTGGGACCTACTCTTTCTACAGGAACATACGGGGCAGGTTCACTGGCTCTTGCTCGAGACGATGGAACATTCCTTATAATGCCTGGAAACAATACAGCAAATACATTTGCATATTCTCCTTACAACACAACAACAAACATTGGAACAATGACAAATGTGACTATATCTAATGCTCCAACCATTGGAACATCTACAGTTGCAATACGAAGACAGGACGGTAAATACTTAATCATTCCAGGAGCGGCAAACACATCATATTTGTATGACCCAGTAAGAACACAAACTAACCCAGAAGGAACATTTACATCTTTGGGTGTTGGTCCTTCTGCAACTATGGGTGAAGGTGCACAGGCAATCTGGAGGCAGGATGGTAAATATCTATTGTTTCTTGGTGGAACAACAGTGACAAATGTAATTGATCCTGGCGCAGGTTCAATATTACCAACATTTACTTCTTCTGGATCACCAACATTATCTGCTACGCCTGGTTTTGGACAGACAGCCTTTATGTTGCCAGATGGTATGTACGCAATAACTCATGGAGGTGGAAAGAATACAATAGACACTTACGATATGGGTTTTATTAGAGGAGGTGACTATAATGCAAATACAGGAGGTACAGGCTCAGAAGTTGCAACATATGAAACAGAATGTATTGTAAATAGTAATATAAATCCATCTTCTACTCTTAACTGGAATGCAAACGCAGAAGGTGCTTTGTACTTCCAAGTTAAAATGGGTTCAGGCGGAACATGTTCTGGTTCATATCAAAATGTAATTAGAAGCGGAGACTTGATAGGTGCTGCTTCTACTACAAATACTGTTCAGGTAAAAGTTTTCTTCAAGAGAGATCTTCCTGTATTCCTAGATCAGGAATGGGGAGTTCGAAAGAGTTACCTTACAAGATACAGAAGAGTAAACAAGGATCCATCTTTGTACGATATCACAATAGATAATGGAAACTTATTACATAGAACACAGTTTGATTTTGGTTCAATAGTTTCAACAACTACATCAGCAAACCAGAGTAATCTAGCTTCTGGACCAGTCTCTGTAAATATTACTAACAATGGTGATAGAAATTTGGGTATGGCTCTGGTTTCAAGTATTGGTATGGGTGCAGGTGTAAACGCGACAATGTCTGGTTTTTATAACGGAAATTTTGCAAGTACATCTGCACTAACAACAGGAACTGCTTCATCAACACTGGTTCTAAAGCGACCAGACGGTAAGTTTGTAATCATTGTTGGAACAACTACTGCAAGTACTATGATTTATGACCAGAATGATGGAACTATTACTGCAAATGCAACAGCACCAGCGCAAGCTATTGGTATAGGAGCCCTTTCATTCAAGCGACCAGATGGTAAATTCTTTATTGTCTACGGTAACGGTGGAAACGGAACAAGTGTATATGATCCTATAGCAAATACATTCTCTGTTGGAACATCAACTGTGGGAAATGTTGAGATTGGTTCAATGCTAATTCCATTGCCTACAGGTAAGGTATTGATTGTTCATGGAAATGTATCACAGACTACTTCTATATATGACCCTATTCAGGAAACAATGATAGCCGGTCCTGCAACAACGGCTGTGGTTGGTCCTGGTGCGATGGCTATTCCAAACGCCGACGGTACATATATGGTTGCTCCTGGGTCAGCTACAAAAACTTGTACAGCAATATCTGTTACAGCAACAATGCAGTTTGACCCATACACTATGCTATTTACAGCGGCTGGTACTGATGGATTTACAACAAACGGTCCGGGTCGTGGGGCTCTAGCTTTCCAAAGAAAAGATGGTATGTGGCTTATTGCAAAAGGAGCTGGAGGAGTAAACTGTTTTACAGCAACAACCATAACAGAAGTTTATAACCCAGTGACAAAGAGATTCCTTGGAACAGGAGCCGCTCTAGCTACTGCTATAGGTGTTGGTGCTCATGCAATACCTCGACCAGATGGAACTTGGCTCATATTTAATGGTCAATCTGGTGCGGCAGGTGTTAACACTACACAAATATATACAACTGGTGACGGAACAGCTACTGCCGGAGGATCAGAAGGATTAGGTGTTTCTGTTGCTGGTCCAGTTGGTCCAATAACAGCATCTGGAGCAGTTTCATTCCAGAGAGATGACGGTAAGTTTGTTGTTATTGCTGGTGCTGCTACAACAACATCTGCAACAACTGTGGCTCTTTATGATGCAGGATGGGTATCACAGGGTTACTATAGGTCAGAACAAATAGATATGACAGGCGAATTGGATTCAAACACTACTTTGGTTTGGAAGACAAATGGAATAAAGGGTATATCTGCCGAAGTGAAAACAGCAAAAACTCAAGCTGAATTGGGAACATCTTCACCAAGAGAAATACCTACATCTGGAGAAAATATTCGTGCGTCAGATACTGATAACTGGTTGTCTATTATGTTTAACTTTAAACGAAGTATTCCTCAAGAGACAGGTATCTTCCAGGATGTGGTTTACTCAAATGGTACGGGCAAACTCCGAATGCCGTATCTGCCAATAGATATGCCTGTTATGTATGAGTTTAAGGTTACAAAGGATAAAGATTTGTTGAACCTACAAGCTGATGGAATATCTATGTTCCGAGTGAATTCATCTGGAGATATATATGCTTCAACTGGTGCAACAATAAACACAAGTGGTGCTGACCTTGCAGAGCGATATACATCACAAGAGCCATTAGACTTTGGAGATGTTGTGATTATAGATCCTATGAACAACCATGCTGTAAAGAAATCTAAGTATCAGTATCAAACAGATATGGTTGGAGTTGTTTCTACAGATCCTGGATTTGTTTCTGGAGCATACACAGAAAATTCATACCCAATCGGTTTGATCGGTCGTGTTCCTGTAAAGGTTTCAACAGAGAACGGAATCATCAGAGTTGGTGACTACCTAACTACATCATCTGTTCCTGGACACGCTATGAAGGCTACACTTTCTGGACGAGTTTTGGGTAAAGCATTGGAGTCAGTTGATCCTGCGAAACTAGTAGATTGTCCTGCAAGTGATTTGTATGTTCCTGGTCGAAAATGTACAACCATAATGATGTTCGTAAACTTGATAGATTACGGAGGACAGTCAGTTGATAATGCAATGTCAGATTGGAAGACTCTTAAGACTGCAAAACTTGCACAAACAGCACTTGATTCAGGTCTAGAATTCGCATCAACAACAAGTATTGCAACTTCTACAGTATTGGTACCATCTATGACATCACACGACACTGAAGTTCTAAACTTCCTAAGTGATCTTAAGGCTGAAAGAGCTACTGGTATGTCATCAATGTCAGAAATATTAACAGATAAAGTAAGTGCAATATCACAAATAATTTCTCCAGAAATAATTTCAAGAATTGTTAAATCAGAAGTTATCGATGGTCTAGAAGTTCGATCTGAGAAAGTAAATACAAAAGCTTTGACAACAGATACTATCTCTGGAAATGGCATGACAATGTCACTTGTAGACGGTAAACTTGTTATCCGAGGAACAAAAGTTGTTAGAGCTACAATTTCAACAACTACAGATATAGTTGCAACTTCTACTCTAAGTTCAGAATTGGCAAATGCACTATCTGCTCTAGAACTATCTTCTACAACAGAACTACTTGCAACTTCAACAGATATTACTGCATCTACAACAAACATTATTGCATCAACAACAGAGCCTCTAGCTTCTACAACACCTGTAACAGTTGTTGAAAATGAAGTTGTTGTAAGCTTTGATACAGAAGGAAATGCATACTTTGCAGGTGAAGTTGTTGCAAACAAAGTTAGCGCCGGTGCTCTGGCTGTAACAGGAGTTGCAACATTCTCTGGAGGTCTAGAGGTTACATCTATTGGTTCTGCAAGTACAACAGTTGCAATGTTAAGTGACACAGAATTCTTTGGACGACCATACTTTACATCTGACACAGGAGGCACAGCGGTTGTAAAGAAAGACGCAAAAGAAGTAGAAGTCGTCTTTGATAGAGAATATGTAGAGGCACCTATACTGTCTGCTTCTATGGCTTACTCAACATCAACTGACGAGGCAGAAATAGATGCAATGTTCAATGATGATGTTAGATTTGTTGTGACAAAGAGAGATACAAAGGGCTTTACTATAAGACTAAACAAACCAGCAGGTCGAGATATTGTGTTCAACTGGATCGCTCTAGCAATAAAAGATTCAAAAGAGTTTACATCTAGAACTGTAGTGCCAAATGATCCAAATAATACCGCTACAACAACTCCATCTGTGATTGGTGGAACAGGCACAACAACACCTGTAACTGGGGGAACTAGCATTTCTACAACAACTAGTGTAACTACTGCCGTTGGCACAACAACGAGTGTTGTGGATCCAAATATTGGAACTACTACACCAATTGTTATAGATCCAAATTCTATTAATCCAACTCCAGTTCCTCCGCCAACAACTGTTGAAGTCGTTCCCGTTGTAGAAACAACTCCTACTCCTGCAGTTGATACTACAGTAGCACCACCAGTTGAGACTCCTACAGAAGTTGTTGCTCCAGAACTTGCTCCTACCGCGACGCCATAAATTGTGATAATATTTTTAACAATTAATTGAAAAATATGGACGAATATACACAACCAAAGAAACGAATACTTAATCTTAGTAATGCAGGTCTAATTGTAATTATAGTTTTAGCTATACTTTTTCTTGCGACACTTGGTACTACATATTACTTTTACCAAAAATCTCATTCAGTAGTAGTTAAGGATCCACAAAAAGAACTTGAGCAAACTATAAAAATGGTTAGCAAACATCTAGTATTGCCATCAAGTGAAATTCCAACCATGGCTACAGTTTCTGATCCAGAAAAACTCAAAGACCAACCTTTCTTTGCGAATGCAAAAAAAGGGGATAAAGTTTTGATTTACGCTAATTCACAGAAAGCTATTTTGTACGATCCAGAAGCTGATAGGATAGTTGAGGTTGCTCCAATAAATTCAACAACAGCAAACCAGGCACAAAACGCTCCTGTTGTTCAAACTACTACAACGAATAGATAATATGAATTTTTTCAAGGTAATAAAAAATTGTATAGTACCGACTTTTCTAGGATGTTTTTTGGGTTTTTCTGTGTGCTGGCTTCTTTTTGCCTCTCAGAATTTTTCTAATTCTTGCGGAACCAAATTAAAGTTCATTAAACCTAATTTGGATTGTGAGCAGGCTGATGATAAATTTAATACACTAGAATCACTTAAAAGTAAGTTAGAGGTATCTATTGAGGGTTTTAAAAAAACAGGAAAAGCAAAAAGAATTAGTGTATTTGTTAGAGACTTAAACACGAGTAAATTCGTTGGTATTCATGATGGAGAAATTTATTATATGGCGAGTTTACTAAAGACGCCTTTGCTTATAGGTGGATTTAAATTAGCAGAGGTTGAGCCAAAAATATTAGATCAAGCCTTGATTTATAATGGAGTGCCTGATTTGTATGAAGATCAAATCATAAGTGTCTCGAATAAACTTAAAAAAGGGGAGACTTATACAATAAAAGAATTAATGAATAGGGCTGTCATTTATTCTGACAATACAGCCGCACAGATACTTCTAGACTATTTTCCTGAAGGATTTTTGGATAGGATAATGCAAGCTTTAGGTGTTCAGATTGTTAAACCAACTGGTGAGGTTGAGGACTTTGTTACTGCAAGAACTTACGCCAATATCTTTAGAGTGTTATATAATTCTTCTTACCTAACTAGAGAATATTCCAATCAAGCTTTAGATATTTTAACAAAAACAGAATTTAAAGATGGCATTACTGCAAAGCTACCCAAGGACTTAGTAGTTGCCCACAAATTTGCTGAAAGAACATTAGTTTATGGAGACAATAGTGTTGCTTTAGAACAAATACATGAGTGTGGACTAGTCTATTCTAAGGACTTCAAAGACTCATATATACTATGTGTCCTGACTGAAGGGGATTCTTATGATGACCTTAAATATGTATTGTCTGAGATTTCTTTATCTGTTTATCATGAAATGATTGAAGATTAGAACTTTGCAAAATACATTCATTTGTGGTATAATAGCATGGTTATGTTGGATAGTTGCTCCTGTGAAAGCGGGGGAGGAAAGTCCGAACATTGGTCTGTCCTAGAGACGGAAAGAGTAGCGGGTAACGCCCGTCTAGGGTAACCTAAGAGATGCGAGCAGTGACGCCAAAGGCGAAAGCCAGAGGGCTCCGCAAGGAGTAATCCAGTAGTAATACTGGGGTGAAACGGCAAAATTCTTACTTCAATGCAAGGCCGTATCGAGAATCACGAAAGTGATATATCGGGGTGCCGCTTGATCACTACGGCAACGTAGATGACAGATAAATGACTATCGTCCAAAACTACTTTAGTTTTGGATACAGAATTCGGCTTATAGACATAACCAAAACGAAAACCACGTCCTAACCGGGCGTGGTTTTCTCGCTATGTTTAAGACTTGTTTTTTTATATAATAAGCAGAATGACAAACGTATTCAAAAGATTTTTTTTAGTGCTAACTCTGTCATTTTTCCTCTATGCTCCAACTTTTGGTGCAACTATTTCTAGACCCATGAGTAATTCGGGACTGGTGGGGTATTGGAATTTTGAAGAAGGGGCTCCAAATGGCTTTGCAAATGATAGAAGTGGTTTTGGTAACAACGGAACGCTTGTAAATATGAATACGACAACATCTTGGACAGGTAGTGCGACAAGTTCTGGTCAAGCGCTGGATTTTGATAGCAATGATGATTATATAGATGTTGGCTCAGGAAGTAATTTAGATAACCTTGGTCCAATGACTGTTTCTGCTTGGTACTATGCTAGGAGTGAAGGAGAAAACTCCAGAGGTGGAATATTTAATAAAGGTGATGGTGATGGAGTTGGTACTAATGGGCCAGAATTTGAATTTGGATCTACGGGTTTCGATGGTAGCGATAGGACAAACGCCTTTGCATTTGGCGTTGGTTTTTCTGGCGGGGCACTTCATAGAATAGCTTCAAACAATACAGTTACTTTAAATAAATGGCAGTTTGTTACACTTACTTGGGACGGAACAACTTCATCTTCTGGTGTTCATATTTATATTGATGGAGTTGAGGTTTCTTATCAAAAAAGCCAAGATGGTATCGGCTCGTTAAATGATGATAGCGGAACAAATATGTCTATAGGTATTGGTAGTTTTGGCGCTCAATCAAATAGTTGGGACGGAAAACTTGATGAAGTTAGAATATATAATAGAGCACTATCTTTTGACGAAGTTCAAAGGTTGTATAAAATTCAGAAGCCTCGAGTGGTGGGCGGGGTTACAAACAGAGGACTTTCTGCTTACTGGGCATTTGAAGAGAATACAGGCACAAGGGCTGAGGATTCTAGTTTAAATAACAATACTGGCACACTCACAAGCGGGCCAACTTGGGTCAGTGGTAAAAATGGAAAAGCCCTATTTTTTGATGGGGTTGATGATTATGTTTCTATTCCAAATGCATCAGCAGTTGCACCTCCGAATGCTATAACTATTTCTGCTTGGGTGAAGGCCACAACCACAACAGCTACTCAAAGTATTATTGATGACGATAATGGTGGATCAATCGGTTATTTTTTGAGAATCACCTCTTCTGGAAAACTCAATGGAAGAATCACTGCCACAACTATAACTGGAAATACTACGCTACAACCAAATACTTGGTATCATGTGGCATTAATTTATGATGGAGCAAATGTTTATGTTTATCTAAATGGAATTTCAGACGCAACTCCTGTGGCTAGAACTGGAACTATAACATACAGTGGAGCATCTAAAGCTATAGGAAAGAGACCTGCAGGAGGCGCTCAATTTAATGGAACTATAGATGAGTTTCGTATGTACGACAGGGGCTTATCTGCAAGTGAGGTTTATGCTTTGTACAAAGGTAGTGTGGCTACTGTAGTCAATAAGTCAAAAACAAACAGACTAACAAACGGTCTTGTTGGTTATTGGACATTTGATGGGAATAAAATCGCAGGAGTAACGGCGTATGATTCTGGTAGTGGGGGGAATAATGGAGCAATAACAAACGGTCCGATGCCTGGTATTGGTATGGTAGGTCAGGGTCTAAGTTTTGATGGTGTGGATGATTGTGTAATAATAGCTAACTCAGCATCTATACAAAACCTTGGACCGATGACTGTGTCATTTTGGTCAAAATTTAGCACTACAACTGCCGCAGGTATTCCTGTGGGAAAAAGAGACGGCTCTAATACGGGAGCATGGTTTATTGCTTTTTCGGGATCAAGTAGGAATATTAATTTTACTAAAAGGTTGGGTGTTACTAGGGCAACATCCAACAGTACATTGTTGTTATATGAGTGGGCGCATATAGTTGTAACGTGGGACGGGTCAAATAATGGATCTGGTATTAATATTTATCAAAATGGGACTGAATTGTCATACCAAACTACTGTTAATGGTACTGCTGCAGACGATAGTACGAACAATTTGGGGATTGGCGCTGGTTTAAGTAGTGGAGCATGTTCCAGTGCGATTAGCCCATTTGCTGGCTTGATTGACGACGTGCGTTTGTACAACCGTGTCATAACCCAAGACGAAATAAAAGCTTTATATAATATGGGGAGGTAGTATGAAAAAAATTATTTATATATTTTTAATACTTCTATTATTAACGGCAGTTTTTTTTGCTTTTAAAAATAAAAATACAGGTCAAATAAATTTTGAAAATAATATAGATCCATTTTTTGAAAACAGTAATTCTATGGAGGTTTTGGATCCAGATATCAAAAAGGTAAATGACACTTTTAATACCTATTTTCATAAAAAGTATAGTTTTTCTTTTGATTATCTTTCAATATATAAAACTTCAAACTTTATAGAAGGGGATGGAGAACAGATCCATTTTCAAGCCGATAACGGTGATTGGTTCCAGATATATGTAACCCCATGGGACGAAGGAAGTATAATAACTCCAGAAAGGATTAGAAAAGATTTACCAAATATTGTTATAAAGGAACCACAACAGGTAGTGCTAGGCCCCAAACAAAAAGATGGGGTTGGTCCTCAAGCTTTAATATTCCTTTCTAAGGACGGAACATCTATTGAGACTCGTGAAATTTGGTTTGTAGAAAGGGGTTATCTATTTCAGATTACTACATTCAAAAGATTGGATCCTGTAATCGGCAATATTCTTTCTACCTTAGTTTTTAAATAAAAACGAACTTTTTTGTTTGGTATTATCGTCATTTTTTTATATAATAAATAGCGCATTTAATTATTAATGAGTTAAAAATTAAATAAAAAATATGATGGAAAATAATAGTGTGGAGGTCGGCATGAGTGTCGAACCAAAGCATTCAATGTTCGATAGGGTTTCTTTGTGTATTTTGTTGGCAGTAACAGCATTAGCCCCTATGTTCTTTGTGCCAGTTTCGTTTATATCAGCACAGTTTGGTACAAGTCTGTTATTTGGTTTTGGGGTCATCGCTTCAATTTTAATTTATCTTATTTCAGGGATTGTTCTTGGTAGTATAGATTTGCCGAATCCTAGTCGGTATGTAGTTGGCTTTAGTGTGGTTGTTCCTCTTGTATATATATTAGCTGGTGTATCAAATGGTTTTTCCAGAATGGCATTTTTTGGTTATACATTTGATCAGAGTACTGTGGGTTTTGTTGTGCTCGGTTTTGTTTATATGTTCTTGGTTTCTATTATTCTTAAGGATAAGATTAGACTTATATATGGTCAGTATGCCTTTGTTTTTTCTGGATTAGTTCTATCTCTTTGGCTTATGGCTAGGCTCGCTTTCGGGGTAAACTTTTTAGCATTTGGTTTGTTTACAAATATAACATCTACAGTTTTAGGAACGTGGAATAGTGTGGCGATATTCTTTGGTATTTCTTCTATACTATCTTTGATCGGTTGTCAGTTGATAAAGGGGAGTAAGCTTCTAAAGGGTTTGTTTTTATTGGGACTAGTTGTTTCTCTGTTTTTTGTTGCATTGGTTAACTTTTCTACAGTCTGGATGGTATTGGGTGTAGTATCATTTCTTTATATTCTATACAGCCTTTTTACAGTAGATCTGCTTGGAGGTATGCCAATGACTTGGGTTGCTCGATTGAAAAAACTTCCAGCTTATCCAACCATAATAATGGTGATTTCTGTTGTTTTTGTTATTTGGGGTTCAACTTTGGGTGCAAGCTTGAGTAATAAATTTAAAATTTCTAATGTTGAAGTTAGGCCAAACTTGTCTGTGACTATGGAGATTGCTAGAGAGACAATTAAAGCAAAACCGCTTTTTGGTTCTGGTCCAAACACATTCGTAACACAATGGGTAACATACAGACCTGCAGATATTATTACTACAGTATTTTGGAATACAGACTTTACAAACGGCATAGGTCTTATTCCAACTTTTGCGGTAACAACTGGTGTAGTGGGAATGCTATCTTGGTTGTTGTTTTTTGGGTTCTATTTATATGTTGGAGTGAAGTCATTGTTTGTGAGACTCGATGATTCGTTTATGAAGTATCTTTTGGCTTCCTCTTTCTTCGTGTCATTGTATCTTTGGATTTTGACATTTGCTTATGTCCCAAGTCCCGCGATATTTATTCTAACTTTCTTTTTTACTGGATTATTCTTTGCTTCTATATATGTTGCGGGGATTATTCCAGTTATTCCAAAGAAGTTTTCTGCTAATCCACGAACTGGTTTCATTTCTTCTTTGATCATAGTGGTTTTCTTTGTTGGTGGGGTAGCGTTGGGCTACGGACTTTTTGGAAATTCCTTATCATTGTGGTATTTCCAGAAAAGTTCATTTGCTCTTAATACAACAAAGGACTCAAAGCTTTCAGAGGAGTATATGTTAAAGGCAATAGATACTGTTCCTAGTGATGTTTATTATCGAGCTCTTTCCGATATTGAACTATTTAGGTTGAATGAAGTTCTTTCTCAAGATGCAAAGAAGGTGACTCAAGAGGAAGTTAAAAAACAATTTAATGATATTCTTACAAAAGCTATAACCGCAAGTAAAAATGCAGTAGAAGCAGATAAAACAAATTATCTGAATCATATTTCTTTGGGTAAAGTTTATGAAGCGGTTTCTGTGCCTCAGTTGAACATACAGGGTGCATATGAAAGTGCAGGCCTAGCTTATCAAGAAGCTTTGAGGCTTAATCCAAAAAACCCAGGAATACTGATGTTGTTCGCTAGACTTGCTATAAATAAAAATGATTTGAAACTTGCAGAATCGTTTGCTCTTCAGGCTATACAGCTTAAGAATAATTATCTAGATGCTTACTATATACTTTCACAAATAGAAGTGGCTACACAAAATATTCAGGGTGCAATAAGGTCTGTTACTGCAGCATCTGTTATTGATCCAACAAATCCAGCTGTATTCTTCCAGCTTGGACTCTTGAAGTATAATGTCGGTGACTGGGTTGGCGCCATTGAATCTCTGGAGAAAGCTGTCTCCATGACACCCGACTATGCAAACGCAAAATATTTCCTTGGGTTAGCGTATGAGATTACAAATCAACACGACAAAGCAGTAAAACAGTTTCAAGATTTGGCAAAAACAAATCCTGACAACAAGGAAGTCCAAGATATTTTGGCTAACTTGATTGAAGGAAAACCTATATTTAAATCTCCTGCAGAATCAAAGCCGGAGAAGGGAAGCGATCTGCCAGTTAAAGAAAAAACAAACTAATAAGAAAAATAAACCTGAGCAAAACTCAGGTTTATTTTTTGTCATAAATCTGCCATAATATGGCTAATGGTAAAGCGTTTTCTGAGCCTGTTCAACAAAGAGATAATCGGCCTACATCAGGCCGCTTATCTTTTGGGTTTCTTTGCAATTTGTTCACAAATTTTAGCTCTTATCCGAGATAGGATTTTGGCGTCCCAGTTTGGGGCAAGTAATACTTTGGATCTGTATTATTCTGCTTTTAGGATTCCAGATGTTATTTTTGTTACTGTCGCGTCCATTGTTTCTGTGTCGGTTCTGATTCCTTTTTTGATAGAACGATTTGAAAAAGGGGAGAAAGAGGCAAAAGAATTTATTGATACGGTTTTTTCTTTCTTCTTTTGTTTTATATTTGTTGTCGGTGTTACAGCATATATAACAGCACCATATTTTATGAAACTACTATTTCCGGTTTTTTATAATTCTGACAGTTTTCCAGAACTTATAAAATTGACCAGAGTGCTTTTGTTGTCACCAGTTTTTTTAGGCTTTTCAAATCTACTCGCAAGCATTACGCAGATAAATAGACGGTTTTTTATTTATGCTATTTCTCCGGTAGTATATAACCTCGGTATAATATTCGGAATCATTTTTCTATATCCTGTTCTGGGTCTATCTGGCCTAGGTTTTGGTGTGGCTATTGGGGCTTTTTTTCATTTTGCTATTCAAATACCTTTTATTATTTCTCAGAGAATGTTTCCTGTTTTCAGGTTTCCTATAAAGTTTAGTTTTATAAAAAAAATAATATTTACCTCTTTACCGAGGACAATTACGGTTTCTTCCAACGAGCTAGCAGAACTTTTCCTTATTTCTTTCGCTTCATTTTTTACAGTGGGTTCTATCTCTGTCTTTAATTTTTCTTTTAATTTGCAGTCTGTCCCATTTAGCATTATTGGAGTTTCGTATTCGTTGGCTGCGTTTCCAACTTTAACAAAGCTTTTTTCTAATGGTAACAAGGAGGAGTTTGTTGAACAGATGATAAATTCTTCTCGGCATATTATATTTTGGTCTGTTCCGATTTCTGTTCTGTTTGTTGTGTTGCGAGCGCAGATAGTAAGAACAGCTTTGGGGTCGGGGAGGTTTAATTGGGACGATACAAGGCTTACTGCGGCCGCTCTTGCCTTGTTTACAATATCTCTTGTCGCACAAAATATGGTCGCGCTTTTTGTCAGATCATATTATTCTCAAGGGAAAACAAAAACCCCATTATTTATGAATATGCTTTCTGCAGGCATTATTGTTTTTGGAAGTTTTGGTTTGGTTCAACTTTTTGATCAAAACTTATTCTTTAAGAATTTTATTGAATCCATTTTAAAAGTTCAGGGGTTGGCTGGCACTGCTGTATTGATGTTGCCATTGGGTTATTCTATTGGTGTCATTTTTAATCTTATTGTTCACTGGTGGGGGTTCAGTTTGCATTTTCCTGCATTTTCAAGACCTGTAAAAAGAACTTTGTTTGAGGTTTGTGGTGCGTCTACAATAATGGGTTATGTTACTTATCAAGCACTTCCAATATTTGAAAAGATTTTTGATGTTGATACTCTGGTTGGGATATTTTCACAGGGATTATTTTCAGGATTTATTGGTATAGTAGTGGCTGTAATAGTTTTGTATTTGTTGGGTAGCCGAGAGTTGGGAGAAGTTTGGTCAACACTACATAAAAAGATATGGAAAGTAGATGTTGTTGCTCCAGACGCCGAGCTTTAAAACTTCCAAATTTGGCAAATTTCTTTGTTGCTAGTTTTATTTTTTCCACGCGCAGTACTAAGTGTACAGCTTGGTCAAAAATAAAACGTCGCGCCTCGAACTTTACTCAAATTGTATAAGTTTTATGAATTCTAGTTTTTGTGCTTTAATGTAGACCAATGGAAAACATAAGGAACTTCTCAATCATCGCCCATATAGATCACGGAAAATCTACTCTAGCAGACAGAATGCTCGAGATAACGGGTACTATAGAAAAACGCAAAATGCAGGATCAGGTTCTGGACTCTATGGAGCTGGAAAGGGAAAGGGGTATCACCATAAAGATGCAACCCGTTCGAATGAAGTATAAACACGAGGGAAAGGACTACATTTTGAACCTTATCGACACTCCTGGTCACATAGACTTTTCGTATGAAGTTTCTCGCGCTCTAAAGGCTGTGGAGGGCTCTATTTTGCTCGTGGATGCGACTCAGGGAGTCCAAGCTCAAACACTTACAACCCTTGGAATGGCTCGGGAAACAGGTCTAAAAATTATCCCTGTATTGTCCAAAGTAGACTCACCACTGGCTCGTGTAGAAGAGATAAAAGCTGAGGTGGTAAAGCTATTAGACTGTGACCCGAGTGAAATATTGGAGACATCTGGAAAGACTGGAGAGGGCGTAGCAAATCTTTTGGATGAAGTAATAAAGAAAATCCCAGCACCAACACCGATAGAAGGAAATACATTTAGATCTCTTATTTTTGATTTTAAATATTCAACGCACAAAGGTGTTATCGTTTTTATCCGTGTGATGTCCGGTTCTGTTTCCAGAAATAATCAACTTATTTTCAAAGTCGCAAAAGAAACTTTCAACTCTATCGAAACTGGAATATTTTCTCCGGATGAAGTTCCTGTAGAAAAACTAAGTGCGGGGGAGATAGGATATATCGTGACTGGAATAAAAGAACCAGGTATTGCATCTGTTGGAGATACAGTCGCATCACTAAACGACACAAACCCACCACTTCACGGATATATGTTGCCGAGACCTGTTGTGTGGGCATCTATCTATCCAGAAAGTCAGGATGACTTTACTACACTCAAACAATCACTTGGAAAACTAAAACTTTCTGACTCATCTTTTACATTTGAAGAAGAGTCATCTGGTGCACTTGGACGTGGTTTCCGTTGTGGATTTTTGGGAATGCTACACCTCGAAATAATCACAGAGAGGCTGCACCGCGAATTTGATCTAGACCTTGTGGTGACAATGCCAACTATCACGTATGAAGTTACATACAAAGGTGGCCCAAAGTCTGGTAAGACAGAAATAATATATTCACCATCGTATTTTCCTGACGAAGGACTTTTGAGTAACATCAGGGAGCCTTGGGTAAACTGTACTATTATTACTCCATCAAGATTCCTTCCGAACCTTATGCCTCTTTTCTACGATCACGAGGCGGAGCTACAAGACTCTGAAAACTTTGGAGGGGATAGAACAAGACTTGTTATGAAAATGCCGTTGCGAGAGTTGATGCGAAACTTTTTCGATAAACTAAAAAGTGCATCTAGTGGTTTTGCATCTATGTCGTATGAGATAGAGGGAATGCGAGATGCTAACGTCGTGCGTATGGATATATTGGTTGCAGACGAGGTGATCCCAGCATTTTCAAAAGTTATATCAAGACGAATAGTAGAAGAAGAGGCAAAGTCGTCTGTTGAGAAACTACATAAAATACTTCCACGACAAATGTTCGTTATGAAAGTTCAAGCGAAAGCATTGGGAAGAATTATATCTTCAGAAACAGTAAAGGCATTTAGTAAGGATGTGACTCAGCATATGTACGGAGGAGATATTACTCGAAAGATGAAACTACGAGAAAAGCAGAAGAAGGGAAAGAAGAAGATGAAAGAGAGGGGGATGGGGACAGTCGACATTCCACACGACGTTTTTTTGAAGATGATGCGTAGCTAAAACTTCCAAATTTGGCGATCTACTAGTTAAAAATTCAAAAATTTTCGTCGCAGTACTATTTGTGCTGCTTCTCATATTTTTGAATTTTTAACGTCGCATCTCATCCAAATTATGAAAGTTCTAGAATTTAATTCAGTTGTATTGTATATAACAGGAAACGGTCAGCCGTTTCCTTGGCTGACCGTTAGATAATTTGAACTCGGCTCTCTGTGACCCTGATCAGCCCGATAAGCTTCACTTCCAGTAACAGTGGGCTTGAATGTGTCCAGATGTAAGCGAGGTCCTCCGCATGTTTCTTCGCACTTTCATCTTCATGAAACGCGGTCAATCGTTCCTCTTGCACCCAAGGAGCTTTATCCTTGAGTATTCCGAAGAACGACCACCTACTTGGTTTTGGAGTTATCTCGAATCTTGCGATGTAGCTGATCATCCACACTCTCCTTTAAATATATAATCATATTATCTCTGTATTGCAAAGTGGGTGAGGCCGATGGCTATTGCGTCGAATTCGTCGTCGCTGCTTTTTTTACTATCTACAACAATTAATTTTTTGACCATGTCGATGATTTGTTTCTTCTCGCTTCGTCCGTAACCCGTGATAGCGATTTTCACTTCGTTTGGTGTGTATTCAAAAATAGGCAGTCCTGATGAACTCCCAGCGTAGAGGATAACTCCACGTGCTTCTGCCACAAGCATCGCTGTTTTCTGGTTTCCTGAAAAGAAAAGTTTTTCCGTCGCTAGTGCCTCCGGTTTATACTTTTTAATTATTTCTTTTATTCTATTTCCAATAAGAGCGAGTCTCTCATTGTGGGGGAGTTTGGCAGAAGTCTTGAAACACTCAGAAAAAACCAAAGTCTCATTTTGGTTTTTTTCCTTATCGATTATTGCAAGTCCAAGTCTTTCATAACCAGGATCTATTGAAATTATTTTCATATTAGTATTTTACCATGTACGAATGCTGAATAGTTTTTATAGACCTGCACAGGAAATTAGAAAACAACGACGAACGGAAAGAAGCCTGAAGCATTGTTTGAACGATAGTGAGTTTTGCGAGAAGGCTCTGGAGTGAGGACGATTGTTTTCTTGATTTCCGAGCAAAGCAAAACCCCAACAGGGGTTTATGCGTGTCTGTTAAAACTATTCAGCATTCGTGTATACATCATTCACCTCATCATTTTCCTCTAACTCGTCAATTAGTGCTCCAAGTTTTCCCCCATCTTCCTCTGATAGGGGAACGGTTGATGTTGGAATCCACTCCTCTCCAATATTGTGTGTGAATGCCCAGCTAGCCGCGCCAACTCCAGCCATGGCACAGTCATGTCTCGCTAAAATAGTTTTGATTTCTTGGTTCGCTCTGTTTTTTGCATCTGTTAGAGCTTCGATAATCATCGCACATCCACCTGGTCCGTATGCTTCGTAAACAATCATTTCAGTCTCGCCAGCTTCTGCTGACTTTTTGATTGCACGTTCAATGTTGTCGTTCGGAACATTCATTGATTTTGCTTTCTCTATAGCGGCCTTAAGTCCAGGTGAAGAAATGTTTCCTCCAGCTTTTTTTGCCTCTACTGAAATAAGTTTTACCATCTTGCCGAAGATCTTTGACTTTTGACCATCAGTCTTCTCTTTCTGTCTCTTTATTTTTGACCATTTATTGTGTCCACTCATATGGCCAATTGTACTCAAGTTATACAAAAAATCAAAGTTGATTATTTTTTGGGAGTTGCTAGACTGTTTTCGGCTGTTCTTTTGCACGAGGAGAACCGCTAATCCTTGAGGAAAGGAGGACTCGCTTCATGATCGACGAGGATCTGTTCGCGCTGTTCACCTAACCCTGCGGCGACCCAGAGGCCGGGTATGGGATCAAGGGTGAGCCCGGCAGCGCTCTCGTGCAGCGCACAAACAAACCGGAGACGGACTAGTATCCGTCAGGTGAGGAAGGCCTCACTTAACACATGGAGGATTGAATTAGAGCGGAGGGACTGACATGTCCCTCCGCCTTAACTTTTATAAAAGAGTTTTTGGAGAGAGACCAAGGTGCTCATAACCAGAAGTTGTAACGGTTCTGCCTCGAGGTGTTCTGTCTAGAAAACCAAGTTGAATGAGGTATGGTTCATTGAACTCCTCGATAGTTGCTTGTTCTTCTGACATTGCTGCTGCGAGTGTGTTGAGACCAACGGGTCCACCAGAAAATTTATTTATAATAGTGTGCAGTATGTCACGGTCAGCAGGTGAAAGTCCTACGTGGTCTATGCCCAAAAGTTTCAAAGCTTCATCCACGGACTCTTTTGTTAAGTCAGTTTTATTTACCTGAGAATAGTCTCGCGCACGTTTCAAAAGATAGTTCGCTGTTCTGGGTGTGTATCTAGATCGTTTTGCTATTTCTTCGCCAGCTTTTTCATTGAGTTCGATACCAAGAATTTTTGATGATCTTTCTATAATTTTTTCGATTTCTTTGTTTGTGTAAAATTCAAGTTTAAATATTCCTCCAGAGAAACGACTTCGAAGAGGGGAGGAAATCATCGCGATTCGAGTTGTTGCACCAATGAGGGTAAACGGTGGGAGTTCCAGCTGTATTGTCCTCGCGCTCGGTCCTTTGCCAATAATAATATCGAGTGAACCTGACTCCATAGCAGGGTAGAGGACCTCCTCGATAGTTTTGTTGAGTCTGTGTATTTCGTCTATAAAAAGTATGTCCCCAGCAGAGAGGTTTGTGAGTATAGAAGCTAGGTCGCCGACCTTTTCTATTGCTGGCCCACTTGTTACTTTCATCTGTGCATTTATCTCTTTTGCAATAAGGTGGGCAAGAGTTGTCTTACCCAAACCAGGAGAGCCGTAAAATAGTATGTGCTCTGGTGGATGATTTCTTTCTTTTGCAGCGGTCAGCAGAATCTGTAAATTTTTTTTGATATTTGACTGACCGATATATTCATCCCAACGACTAGGGCGTAGGGTAGTATCGAGAAAAAGTGCGTCTGTATCGACTGAGTCTTGTGTTTTTTTCTTCGGCTTTGTATCCATGGAGATAATTATACTATATAGGGGTGTTTAACAAGGCTATTGACAAAAAAATCTTTGTATGCTAAACTACCAGTCTCAATAAGTTTGATTGAGTTTTCGTTGAAAAAGGCAGTTTAAGTTCACCTTCGGGTGATTTTATAAGCTCCAAAATATAAATCTCTAAGCAACTAAGCGTTTTGCGTTTACGAGTGTTCCTGCGAGGACGATTTGGTTATTACCTTGTGTAATATCTGCATCTATCCTTTGCGAAATACTTAGCTTTTGGTATCGATTATTAAAAGTGTTGCTTAGAGATTTATGCTTTGGAGTTTTTTGTTACTCCTATGTTTAATTATTCACACAAGGGGAGTCTTTAGCAAGGGGATAACTCACTGAGCCACAAAATTCACACTCTCGGCAATCTTGATTTTTTAAATTTGGTCAGTTGCTACTCTTTCTCAATATCTATCACTCTTTTTAGTTCGTCCATTGTCGTAATTCCTTTCAAAACTTTTAATATTCCATCTTGTCGCAGATCAAGTAGTCCTTGTTTTTCTGCTATTTTTTTAATATCACGTTCACTAGCATTTTCTCGCACAACAAGTTCTATATCGTAATCCATTTTTATTGCTTCGTGTATTCCTGTTCTTCCTTTGAATCCTGTCATATTACATTTTTGACATCCAGTCGATTGCCATATGTGTGTAGTGTCTATGTCCTTAAGATAATCTTTATCTGATATTGTGCTTACAATATCGTCGATAGTTTTTTTATCACCACCTTCAAGAGTGATTTGTTTTTTACAATCAGGACAAAGTTTTCTTACAAGTCTTTGTGCCATGGCTAGGTTTATTGCAGAAGATATGATTTTTGCATCAACTCCAAGGTCGATAAGACGTGGGAATGTTCCTGCTGCTGTATTTGTGTGGAGAGTAGAAAACACAAGGTGTCCAGTAAGAGCAGAGTTTATAGCAATACCGGCTGTTTCATCGTCTCTTATTTCACCAACCATTATCACATCTGGGTCTTGTCGTAGGGCACTGCGTAGACCTTCTGCGAAGCTGTAATTCTTTTTGTCGTCTGTTTGGGTTTGAACTATGCCAGGTAGATGGTACTCAATAGGGTTTTCTATTGTAATTATTTTTATTTCCGGCGTATGAATTTTTTTAAGCAATGCGTATAGTGTTGTTGTTTTTCCAGATCCCGTTGGCCCTGTTAGAAGTACCATACCATTTGGTTTTGATGTTTCGTGGAAAATAACTTCAAGAATTTTTGGATGAATACCAAGTTCCTCGAGTGGAACAGAAATCGCATCTGGGTTCAAAACTCGGAGCACGACAGAGTCATTGTATGCACCAGGCAGTAGGGAAGTTCTGATTTCTATTTCACTCTTTGGTAGTTTTATACTGAAACGACCGTCTTGTGCACCAGAAATATTTAACTTTAGATTTGAAATAAGTTTTATTCTGGAAAGTAGAAGTTTGTATGTATCCAAGTCGAACTGAAGTATCTCTGTTAGCATTCCGTCGAGTCTGTATCGCAAAGTCACGTAGTCTTCTTCTGGCTCGAGGTGGACGTCTGAAGCGTTTGTAGCAAGAGCTCCAGCGATTATGATTTCCATAATTCGTGAAATTCGGTAACTCTTTTTCATTTGTAAAACATCGCCGATTAGGTTCTGTACGTCTGGTATTGTGTGAACTTGTGCGAGGAATTCCGTGATCTGTTCGTTAGAAATATCCAAAGCTCCAGACTTTGTCTCAAAGGAGTATGAAAGGTCCTTGTATCTTTCCCAAACTTTTTTCAAACTGGTTTCTGAAACCATGTAGACTTCTGGCGTATAACCTTTTGCTTTAATTTTTTCTATAGCTTCGACAGTTTTCGGATTTTGTGGCGCCAAAGCTCCAACGCTCACGATTTTATTTACTTCATTGAATACTGCTACATTAGCTTCTCTTGATTCTACTTCATTAAGGATTCGAAGCGAGTCTATATCTAGTGGGGTAACAGTAAGATCGGCATAGGGTACACCATATTTTGATGACATTGCTTGTGCCAGACCCTCTTCCTCTTGTTTCCGAAGTTCATCTACTCGTTTATTCTGTTTTTCTTCGTCAAATATAACCATGATTTTGTCTAAATATAATATCACAGAAAAGCCCTTAAAATAGGGCGTTTTTAACAGCTATTTTATAGCTTGACAAATACACTCAAATGGTGTATTATTATAGGTAAGGAGGATGCCCATGAGCATTCTGAATCGTACGGCCATTGTGGCCATGATTGTGTTCTTTGTAATGAGTTCGTCGTCTTTTGCTCAGGGCAAGTCTCCGGAGCAGGTCAGGGCGGAAAAGGCTGCCGCAGTTTTCGTCGCGGCAGTCGACGCTGCAGCAGCACAGACTGTCTCTGACAAGAAATCGGACAAGAAGAAGGAGACGGAGGCAGAGATGTTTGTTCGTCTCTCAACCCCAGTCGAAGGAGAGAGTGAGATGGACACGCGAAAGCGTGAACGCGCACTCAAGATCCTTCTCGACAACCGTGAGAAGGAGGCCACCAAGAGGAGGCAGAAATCCCTCTCTCTTGTCGAGCGTCAGGCCGCAGCCCAGGTTGAGGACGATGTCAAGAGGGAGGCCAAGGAAGACAAGAAGGCCTCCGACAGGCGTAGCATGCTCGGCCTTTCCTGTGGAAGGGATGAGGAAGGCGAACTCATCCCCACCGACAGTGTCGAGGTAAGTGATGACGCTGTTCAAGACTACCATAGAGACGTTCACTCGCGTCTCGTGGTGGTCAACCGGACACCGTTTGCCGTCGACGAGATTCGTCTCGTTGCTGGTAGGGGTGAGTCCGTGCAGGTCAAGAACCTGTGCCCGAACGGAAGGCTGAACCTGATCCAATGGATCGGGTGGAGTATGAATACGTACGTTGAGTACGTGGCCACGATCCGAGATGGTTCTGGTCGGGTCAGCCTTTCCTACTCACCCCGGATCAACTTGCAAGCTTGTCAGTTTGCAATGTGCCAGAGAGAATTCTCTGGCGTCTGGGAGATACAAGCAAGGTGAGTGTCTCCCGAAAACAAGCACACCCCGCGGGATTGTCCCGCGGGTAGGGGTCAGCAGATGCTGGCCTTTTTTCATACTCAAATATTTAAAATATGTTAATATCCAAACAAATGAAATACATTTCAAACTCGCTCGAAGAGACACAGAAAATCGCAGATGATTTTATAAAAAACATTTCACCAAAAAGTGACACGGCTTTTGTTGTTGGTTTGTCTGGAAATCTTGGCGCTGGCAAAACGGCTTTTACAAAATGCATTGCAAAAAGTCTTGGCGTTGAAGAAACAGTAACTAGTCCAACTTTTGTTATAGAAAAAATATACGAATTAGAGAACCAAAAGTTTTCTCATCTTATTCATATTGATGCATATAGGTTAGAAAGTGGGGAGGAGCTACTTAACCTTGGTTGGCAGAGGATAATTTCAGATCCAAAAAATATGATACTTATTGAATGGCCAGAAAAAGTCTCTAGTGTTATGCCAGAGCACACAAAAATGAGTCTAAAGGCTCTAGAAGTAGTTGGAAGTCATGAGATAGAGATAGTTGAGTAAAATGTTATAATGCTAGAGTAATAAAAACTTCTTTCTCAACATATCCTTTTTGGAGCACGCATAATTTGGGGGCTCCAAATTTGCTCGCTCTCGGCTCGACAGCCTCCGAGAGTCTCCAAAAAGAATATGATTTCGAAGAAGTTTTAAGCATATGGCTAAAACAAAATCTCAAAAAACACTTGTCCTTTTAGATGTGCATGCAATATTGCATAGGGCATATCACGCACTTCCAGAATTTGAGTCTAGTAAGGGTGAACCAACAGGGGCACTATATGGTCTTGGAACTTTTTTGATAAAACTCGTTAAGGATTTGAAGCCAGATTATATTATCGCTTGTTATGACTTACCGGGTGGAACTATGCGACATGAAGTCTACAAAGACTACAAAGCGGGCCGAAAGAAAATAGATGATGCTTTGGTTGTTCAACTTGAAAGATCAAAAGATGTTTTTAAGGCATTAAATATTCCGATGTATTCATCTCCAGGTTTCGAGGCAGACGATATGCTTGGAACAATAGTAGAAAATCTGAAAGACAATAAAGAAATAAATGTTGTTATTGCTTCTGGCGATATGGATACAATGCAACTTATAAACGATGACAAAGTTACTGTTTATACTTTGAAAAAGGGGATCAAAGACACTATTATTTACAACGAGGAAGCTGTGAAAGAGCGTTTTGGTTTTGGTCCGGAACATTTGACTGATTATAAAGGTTTAAGAGGTGATACGTCTGACAATATTATTGGTATAAAAGGTATCGGTGAAAAAACAGCCGAGGAACTTATTGTAAACTTTGGTTCGATAGAAGATATATATAAGAAACTAAAAAAAGACGAGGAGGCTTTTCTAAAAGCGGGTATAAAGAAAAGAATCATTCAACTTTTAAAGGACGGCGAAGAGGAAGCTTTGTTTTCAAAAACTCTTGCCACAATACGTCGTGACGCACCGATACATTTTGTTGTGCCAGAAAAAGTTTGGCGAGAAGATGTCGATATGAAGAAAGTTCAGGAACTTTTTGTGGAGTTTGAGTTCAGAACACTCGCGGGAAAGTTTGCAGAAGTTCTGTCTATTGATATGCCAGAGGAACTAAGCATTTCAGCTAGTCCAGAGGAAATTCGGGAGATAGGCCTTTTGCTTTGGACTGTGGATTCCAACAAAACAACACCGACTCTGGAGGATATTTTGTCATACACGAGAGCAAATAACATTTCAGACGCAAGGAAGTACTTGGAGAAAATGATAAAGGATCAAGATCTATCTTTTGTTGTAGATAGTATAGAGATGCCACTTTTGCCTATATGTC
>JACCDT010582426.1_pt1 | contig 26918 bp, 18 predicted proteins | sample 7446291 | NCBI WGS metagenome assembly JACCDT01 (sample SAMN15323446, study PRJNA562643) | freshwater metagenome | isolation source: river surface water | place: USA:Blue River Watershed | collected 2017-08-17 | reverse complement strand
GGCGGACAATAGCGCTTCAAACCCTCTACGAAAGAAAAAGAAACCGCCGTTAATAAAACCTTGTTTGTCTTCGGGCTTTTCGAGAAACGACCTCACCACCCCATTCTCGCCCGTGCTGAGTTCTCCGTACCGAGCGTAGTTCTTCACTCCCAGGACGGTTCCGATTCTTCCGTGCAGCTGGTGAAAATCCAACTCTCTGCGGAGATCGACGTCGGACAATCCATCCCCATACGTTACGGCAAAGTGCTCAAAACTTTCGCTACGGGCGACGGCCTTGATCGCTTTTCCGATCCGACCGCCGGTCATGGTGTTGAGTCCAGTGTCCAGAACGCGGACTCTCCATTTTTCCTGTGTGGATTCACTCTCGGAAAACTTCCAGGCTTCGTCGAATGACACACGATGATCCATGTCCAAATCGTTATGGAGCACTTGGTAGTACATGAAGTACTTTTTGATTTCGACGGCTTTATAGCCCGCGCAGATGATGAAATTATTAAACCCGTGAGCGTAATAGTGCCGCATGATGTGCACCAAGATGGGGATTCCCCCGACTTCGATCATGGGCTTGGGTTTGAACTGAGACTCTTCAGAAATGCGCGTGCCATAGCCCCCTGCCAGTATAAAGACGGGAACGGAAGCGGTGTTTAGCACGGGTAAATTATACCAAACCAAACCCTAAGCGCTATTCCCACGATCTTTTTCTGAGAGAATCGGGCGGGGAATCGGCCAAGGAATGGAGAACCGCGCGTCATTCCAATAAACCGTGCGCGCTGCATCAGGAACGTAGGGATCGGACATTTGGTAAAAGACCTCGGTCCCGTCGACTAAAGTCTGAAATCCGTGCGCGATTCCGGGCGGGATGTAGAGCGCTGTATGGTTAGATTCGTTGAGCTCAAATGCTTGCCACTGCCCAAACGAGGTGGACCCCTCGCGAAGATCTACCAGGACATCAAAGATACGGCCTCGAGTGCAGCGAACGAGTTTGGTTTCTCCATGAGGGTCGGCCTGGTAGTGCAGACCACGCAATGTTCCGGCCAGATGATTGTACGAAACGCTGCACTGGGCGAGCTCCGCGTTTAGACCTGCTTTGTGAAACTCCTCCCGGCACCAACTACGTGCAAAAAAACCCCGTGCATCTTCTATTCGTTCCAATTCGATTAGGTGGGCGCCCTGAATTCGCGTGGATTGGACCTTCATAAGACAGTGAGCTGCGGGATGGGGATCACAAACCGTCCCCCCCACTGGCGTATATAAGCGCATTGGGAAATGATTTCGTCAGCCAAATTCCAAGGCAAGATCACCAGGTAATCTGGCCGAGTCTGCGCAATTTTTTCAGTGCCAAAAATGGGAATTCGGCTCCCTGGCAAGTAACACCCCTGTTTGTGAGGATTGCGATCCACGGTATACGAAATGAAATCGCGTTTGATCCCACAGAAATTGAGCAAGGTATTTCCTTTTGCTGGTGCTCCGTAAGCTGCCACCGTTTTTCCTTGTTCCTTTGCAGCAATCAAAAATCGCAGAAACTCTCGTTTGACGGTTTCGACACGTTCGTGAAAACAAGTGTAGGTTTGCAATTCCAAAAGTCCGGCCTGTACTTCGCGGAGTTTGATATTCTCCACCTGAGGGCTTGGCGCGTACTTTGTACTCGACGCTAAACAGCCATACAGGCGCAAGCTCCCACCGTGGGTGGGCAATTCTTCAACGTCAAAAAGCCGAATTCCACACTGAGCAAAGGCTCTTTCTGCGGAATGAAAAGAAAAATACGAAAAGTGCTCGTGATAAACCGTATCAAATTCATTACCCTCGAGCGTCCTGAGCAAGTGGGGAAACTCCACCGTCACCACCCCATCTTGTTTTAGCAGAGCGGCAATGCCTCGACAGAAATCGAGTAGGTTGGGTACTTGCGCGAGCACATTGTTAGCGGCGATCAGGTCGGCGGACTTGCCTTCTTGCGCGAGTTTATGGGCCAGAGCTTCGGTGAAAAACTCCACCAGAGTAGGAATGCCCGCATCCTGCGCAGCTTTGGCGACATTCCGAGCGGGTTCAATCCCAAGACAGGGGATATGTTCGGCCTGAAAATGCTTGAGCAGATACCCATCATTGCTCGCAAGTTCGACCACAAAAGAACTGGAACTCAACCCCAACCTTTGAACCATCTTCTGTGAGTAGCGCTTTGCGTGCTCCACCCAGCTATCGCTAAACGAAGAAAAATACGCGTAGTCTTCAAAAATAGAAGCCGCTGACTGCAGTTCTGGAACTTGGACCAGCCAACAACTCTGGCAGACTTTGGCGTGGAGCGGGAAAAACACTTCTTGTTTATCGACTTGATCCGGTTGGACGTAGGAATTAGCCAGTGGTGTAAGGCCCAGATCCACGACGCTCTGAGTTAGCTCGGATGTGCACAAACGACAGGAAGAGGACATGCCCCAGAGTATAGCAAAGTCAGTCGACCTTGGAACGCCTTATGCGACGAAACGGGGCCATCGCGATGAACGCCAAAAAGCCCGCGGCGGGACGAATGGAGAGTACGCGCAACGCAAAGGGAATGCGAGGGTAGCGGTGGTGTGCAATGCCTTTGAGGAGAAATAGGGTACCGCCTCGCGCAAAGGTAGAGAGAAAAAACACCGCTACAAAGGCAGAAGCACCTGACCCAAAACTACTGAGCAAGAATCCGCCGATCAAACTTCCCGCGCTCATCGCAGCTGCACTGCACAGATTATACGTCGTCATGGCACAGGTGCGCTCTTCTACTTTGACCAACTCCCAGATCAAAAGCAGCGAGGCCAGTTCGTACGCACCCCAAGTAAAACCCGATAGCGCTTGCAGTGCCATGAGGTATCCGTAGTGATGGGAAACCAACCAAAGCACGGGCAGCAGGACGATCCCATAGCCACCCAGAGTGAGCAAAGGCCGCGTGCCTTTGCGACCGGCAAGCTTGCCAAAGAACGGAATAGCCAAAACCTTGGCTGTGTAGGAACACGCAATTAATACAGCGTAAGCAGTGTAAGAAAGCTTCATGTCGCTGAGCATGTACGCCGTAAAGAAGGGGGCTGCCAGATGCGCCGAAAAGGTGACCGAAAGCATGTACGTAAACAGCCTGCCCTGTTCATGGTTGCGGCTGAGGCGATGAAAAAATTCCTGCATTCCGAACCGCTGGCTAGCCATGCGGGAGGGGAACACGGGTTCGCTTTGTCGACTCAACCAATAAACGGAAAAAAATCGGCAGAAAAAGGCGATCGAAAATATGGCGACAAAGGCCCAACTCTTATCGGCGTAGCGGGGAACTTCGTGCAGCACCAAAGCTCCCAGGGCAAACCCAACAAATACCATGCCCTGCGTGATCCGAGTGCGCTTGGTGAAAAAGCCCACCTGAACAGAAGGAGGAATGAGAGTGCCCATCCAACTATTCCAAGCGCCACTGGCTCCTAGCCCACCTGACCAATACACCGACGCACAAGCAAATGCGATCCACAGGGGCAATTTGCCGACGAGAGCGCAGGCAATCAGGGGAATAAAACTCAGGCCTTGGATCGACGTGCCCACTAGTACCCAACGTCGATACGAGCCCAAGCGCTGTACCATGAACGGAGCGACGAGCTGCAGACAAGATCCGGCGAGCATGGGAAGAGTCGTGATGAGGCCCGCTGCGACATTTCCCAGTCCCATCCAGAGTAGGAATGCTGGGAGATAAGTCTCTCCCACGCCAACCATCAAACTAAATGCCGAGCCTTCAGTGAGTGAGATGCGGATATTGCGTGCTAGCTGAACGCGAGAGTTCGGGCGACGCGCCAAGCGCAGCGGGACTGCGGGTTGCGAGGCAGTATGCGAAGGAGAATGGGGTTGCGCTGCGCCGTGTCGTTCCATAGCAGAATAAGCTCAAAAACCTATCCTGACTTATCGGCGTAAAACGCTGTTTTCGTGAGGGTCAGGTACGCGGTACCTTTTGGAGGGTCAGGTACGCGGTACCTTTTGGAGGGTCAGGTACGCGGTACCTTTTGAAAAAGGTACCGCGTACCTCCCTAATGCAGGCTAAAGTCGATGGGAACCAGGGCGTTGTATTTGTCGGCGCCGTAGCTCTTGGGCAACGGGTCCAGGCGAGCAACACGACGGACTGTGTCTATTGCAGCCAAATTCAATCGATCGTAAGCAGAGGGCTCGGCAATACGGACTTCAGAAATCGCCCCATCACGCAACACACTCACCGCCACGGTCACCCGTCCAGACTCACCCAAGTTTTTTGAAACCCGTGGATACACCAACGCTTCGTGGATTCTTTCGCGCAGCCGCATCCGGTACTGATCCCACTCCGAAGCGATCGCCCCTTGAGACTGCGCCGTGTCCCCCCCCTGCCCCACGGCTTGTGCGGCAGAATTGGGCTGAGGTTTGGACTTCAATCGTTCTCCGTCACCCTCCGGAAGCACGGGTTCGTTCCGACTCGCAACGGCCTTGTGCGCACCCGCGGAAAGCGAAATCTCCCCCAACGAAACCTCCACTGCATCCGCAGGAAACACCGCCCTTCGCGAAGCCCATTCCCATCCCGCAAGAACGCCACTCAAGACCAAGCCATGGCCCACTAAAGAACTGACTAGCGAGGATCCCAACCCCCAGCGGCTTCGCTGCAGCACCATCATAACTTTGCGCTCATCCCCACAAAAAACTCTCGCCCACGCAACGGCCCCCATAAGTGGATAACGTCGTAATTTCCATCCGCCTCGAAAAACAGAGCGTTTTCCACCCTCGCTTGAGTAAAATCCAAAATATTCTTCACTCCTCCGTACAACTGAATATCCTTTGTCGCCTGGTAGGACATTTTTCCGTCAACAGTGATAAACAGCGGCGAGCGTGTCAGCTTGGGTTGCGAAGGAGTCCCTGCCGAATAAACATTGTACCGATCCCCATAGCCATAAGGCGCTAGATCTCGAGCCCCCACTAAAGTCGCAGTGAGATTGACGTCCCACTTGCCACTTTCGATGTCTAACATCATTCGAGCACGATCTTCTACTGCGGCAAAAGGGAGCCGCGCTTTGTAGCCTGCGCTGTAGAAAAAGTGCTCGTAACTAGCGCCGAGAGTCAGGGCCCGGGTCAACTGGTATCCCGCTACAATATCTGCGGTAAACACGTCGTACAGCCCCGGCGCATTGGACAACAGTGGCCTGCCCCCGGTGTGAAAGTCGACGTAAGCCAGGTTTCGAATGCCCGTCCAAGCAAGAGAGGTCGTGGCTGTAGTGCGATCATTGTCAAACGACAGCGAGTACACAGCCGAGTTAGATCGCTCGATGTCTGTGATTAGGATATCGAACCCTTCGTCCAAAATGCCATGTTCCGACTCAAAAAACGTCAACGGAGCCCGGTACCCCTGGCCAATAGACAGGCGAGAAACCCACTCTTTAGACATGTTCCATCGCACGTGCAGTCGAGGCACCAGCACAAACTGATCCACTTCGTTTTGCTTGGCCGTTTGGCCCAACCAGTTTACCGCCAGGCGATCCAATCGCACCGCAGCTGAAATCTCCCAATCTGCATGCGGCGTCCACACATCCTGAGCGTAAAGACCTGCTGATAGAAAGTTGAAATCGTCTTTTGCGTTCCCCAAAACAGAGTAATACTGATTGGAAAACGAGCGTAGAATTTCGTGCCGAGCGTCTAAACCGAACGTGGTGAAGTGTGTCTCTGAAAACGCATGGTTCGCACGGACATCAGCGTAAAGCGTCTCATTAAAGTTTGCATAGTCAGCCCCCTCGTAAAAGGAGTCCTGCGTCTGCTTGGCCGCGGACGCAGTAACGACCGCGTTGGTAGAATCACTGAACCGATGCGTGAGGCGAGCTACTCCCTCAAAACGTTGGGACTCCACGGCTTCCATAGTTTGGCTGGCCGCGCCGTTATAACGTTTGCGAACATCTCCATCCACAAACGAAACGGACCCCGTCGGCAGAGCCGCTGGAAAAACAAAGTCCGCTATCGGCCCTCCCAAAACGTCGGACTTATGAAACGAAATCCGAAAATCGAGATTGTCGTTCGGGGAAAAGTCGTCCGACATTCGCAACCCCAGGGAGTAGTTCCCCAGGCGCGGCGACTCATTGACGCCATTGGCGTCGGAGTCCCATTGCCCTTGGTGGTTGTGTTGCGCAGATACGGTCGTGCGACGTGTGCCCGAAGCACTGACAGAATTGCCCACAAGAGAAAGCGTCCGATAAGACTGATTGCCTCCGGCCAGATCAAAAAACAACCCGTCTTCGACCGCTTTTTGGGAAATGATATTGATCACCCCTCCCAATGCCCCAGGCGCCAAGAGCGACGCCCCGGCCCCTCGAGCGACTTCCACCCGAGCCACCCCGGCGGTTGTCAGTGCGTCCATGCCGTAATAGGACGATACCGTCGAATGCACGGGGACATCATCCACCAGCACGGTGGTGTACTCGCCACGCAGCCCATTGATCTGGATGCGTTTCATCCCGCAAATCGAGCACCCGGTCGCGGCATCGATCCCGGGCTCGTTCTGCACGGCTTCGGTCAGGGTTTTGGCCTGTTTACGCTGGATTTTTTTATCGTTGATGACTTCGGTCTTGCTGATGGAGTCTTTGAGTTTCCCTGCGCGCTCTAAGCGCTCGCGGACGTCTTCCACGCGGATGGCAGGCAGCGTTTCGGGGGAGTCTTCAGCCAGAGCAGGAGTCGCACCCGCCAATACCAGCCCCAAACCCACGCTCAAATATCGCTTCACGCCAGGCCCTCAATTCAGACTGAATCTGAATCATACGGGGTCTGAAAGTCAAGAAGGCGGCGCGTTATTTTTCGGCCCGCATCTGCTGGGCCAAGGTCCGCAGAGTGACGTGCCCTTCGAGGCGGAGCAGGTTTTGTCGGTAGTGCGCCAGAGCAAACTCGCGAAAGCGCGCGGGCTCCAGGCGATGCTCCTGCGCGACGCGATCAACCATTTTTTCGACTTCGGGGTTTTTGAATCCGGTGCCGTCATCCAAAACCGCGTCTGCAAGGCTGAGGCGGCGGTGCAGATTCAAGCTCCCCCCCACTGCATTCTTTTGGCGGAAAATATCCTCGGCTTTGCCCTTGCCCTCGGCAACGAGTGACAGCTGTTTTTCCTGAATCACGCGCGAGACAAACGGCTTGAGCTCATCAAAGTACGAAGCCACCTTGCCCGTCTTGTCTAGGGCTCGAGCAATGAGAAAGGCTCCCTCTTCTTTGGAGATACCGGCGGCCAGTAGCTGAGGTTCTATCAATAGCGCGACGGCTCTGGTGTGATTTTTATCCTTATAGTTCTGTAAGTCGGCTTCGCTCAAGATCAGATCGCGCACGGTGATTGGACCGCTCTGGTTGCGGCCCATTTCGCGATTGAGAAGTTCCAACACATTCTGCTCAAAAACCGCGGGCCTGCCCGCCGCACTCTGCGCAGAAATCCTGCGGATATCTTCTTCTACGATCTTGGGTAGCAGCTCAAAGAGCGCACTTTGGGGCTTGGAGGTTTTTTGGCTCATATAGCCGCTTTCGCCCAAGCTAAGCAGTGCCGCAAGTCCCACGCTCTTGGTCTTCATGCCATTGGGGGAAACATACTCCCCTGTCGTCAAAACTTCGCTCGCCCCTTGAGCCGCGTCGATGCCATGGTTGACGGCCGACTTGATACCCCAAATCACTTGGTTGCTTCCGTAAGGGTTTTTCTTCAGGTAGCGAAAGACTAAGTAATCGTCTATTGGCGACATGAAAATACTATTCCACCCTGCGCTTTTGAGGTTTTTCATGAGCCGCTCGCCATTGAATAAATTCCGTTCGACATTTTCCAGCAGCGAGTAACGCGGATCTCCCGCCACCGTACTCTGGAACATTCGGGAGGCGAACATCCCGGCCATGGGCTCAAACATGGTTGTCACAGACTCCCCACTGGACCATATGCGCGACAAGGGCTTGCCAACGAAGGGCCGCATGAAATACCGGCCCACCAGAGGGTTTGCTAGGCCGGCCGCACCCATGGTCATCGCGCTGCCCTTGGCATTCTTGTACACATCTCGCAGTGCGCCCACCGATTCGTCCGAACTGAGAAGGTATTTCTCGGGCGACATCCCCAACACAAAAACATCGTACCCGTCTGGAATTCCGTTCTTGTCCTTGTCGTATTTGACTTCCAGATCCAGGTACGGTTTGCCCGCGTTGAGAAAATCCAGCCAGTCTGGCACCCCATTGCCCTTTTGCCCGGGAGCGACTTTTTTCAATGCGGAGTCGTATTCGTCTTTGGCTTCTGCCTTTTCTAACGACTGGTAGAGATCGTGCGCGCCTCGCCCGACAGAAATCGGCAAGGACACCAACGAAGAAGTCGCCCCCATTTTGCCCATGCCATAGCCCCGCCTTGCGGTGTCTAGCAGCATTTTTACCTGCCCTACTCGGGGAGCCACTTTGGCAATCGCCGCCAAACGACGATACGATTTGCCCGCCCCCACAGCGCGGGCGACGCTGCGAAACTGAGCCATCCGCCCCAACGCATTGAGCGATTGCAGTGCCTTGGTCCCCCGGAAAGCGTAGTTCGTGCCCCGTGCCACTGCGCCCCCGATCGCGCCGCCAATCGGCACCGCCAGCGCCGCGGTGAGGTAAATTCCCTCTTCTGCAAGATCGTAGTTCTCCTGCGTGTGATCGAGCGCAAGCTTTTGGGTTTTGAGTGCCACTCCCCAACTCTCTCGCAGCTTAGCCGCCACACTCGATGCAGGCTGCTCTTTGCCATCAAACTGAATAGGCGCATTGCCCAACATTTCCAAACCCGTAATGCCCTGGGTAATCTCGGCGTGCAGGGCTTCGATCAAGCGATCATTATCTGTATCCACATCGGCAGAACGCATGCCCACCAAACTACCGATTCGATTGGCTGAAGCCGTGCCAACCCGTTTGACCGACTGCCCTGTCTCTTCGGATCGATCGACAGCGCGTCTCAACTCGCCATTGCTCGCCATGAGCGCTGAGAGTCTTTTGGCAACGCGTTCCATTTCGGGCCGGTGTTTGCGGTAGTCTGCAAACACATACGCTTCGGATCCAGTGGCCGGATCTTCGCGGGTGAGCACAGTATGGGGATTGAGCGCGATGGTATTGGCTCCGTATTGCGAAGCGAGAAATCGCTCATGGACAAAATCCTGAAACTCATCCGATCCGCGGGCACTGACATAAAATCCGGGGTTGAGCGCATGTTCGTCTGCTGCGCTCAAACGCGCGTACTCGTCGAGCTTTTCTTGAAACTGCGCCTGGGTCATGTGGCAATCAGGCCGTTCACAAAGCAAGTGCAATTTAGCGTCGTCCCAGTTCCACAGCGTGCTCCCCGCAAACTGACTCCCTGTCGGAGAGACAATGGCAGACAATTCGGCTTCGATTTCTTTTTTGCGCTTCGCGCTCCGTTCCGCATTGGCCTGAGCTTGGTCGAGCATTTTCGCCAACGCAGCTTTTGCATCACGATCGGAAATGCGGTGTAGCTCCGCCCCAGAGGTCATTTTCCACAACCAATCCTCAATAGCGCGTTGATTGCTCGACTGTCGGATCCAGGCATCGAACTTTTCGGGGGACATTTTTGAAAAAAGCCTGCGACTTTCTGCAGTCGGATCAGGGGAACGCGCAATAGCTTCAGCCAACGCTTTTCCTCGTTCGAGACCTTGTGCAGCGCTCAGGTGAGTTTGGACGATCTCCGATATCTCTTGTTCCGAGGCTTTGGGAACGGATTTGCGTGCATGGCTTTCGAGCATGGCAACGGCGTGTTCTTGATTACGAATGCGATCCGCTTCGCGTGCATTGTCCAGCAGGACATTGACCAAAGCGAAAACCTCATCGTTTTCGCGAACTCGACGCAACGCCTCTTCTTCGGTCCGATCTTTTTGCGCGGACTGGTTGATCCCTGGAGATTTTTGCAACTTACCCAGAAATCCGAGCTCCGCTTCGGTCAGAGCGCATGGGCTCTTACACGCTTCCAGCACGATCCCGATTTGAGCGGACAGTGGAGCGTTGGTATCTGGCGAAGCAAGCTCGCGCAAACTCCTCGCAAGCTGGCGTAATTTTTCCTCAGTATAGGGTTTACCTTCTGCATCGAGTAACTTGCCGGTTTCTGCAAAACTATCTTTGAGCCGCAAGATTTCGGAGGCGATGCGTGAACCTTCTGGATGATCCTTCAGGTCGCCCCCAATGACTCGGCCGAGGTTCTGCACAAACTGTTCACCACTAGGAACGGCACCAGCTTCGCGGTGTTTGTCCAGGAGCAGTATCGCCGCATCCCGGGGCTCGTTGATGAACTCCTGTAGCTTTTGGCCCGCTCCCGCCAAGTTCTTTTGCAAAAGGTCCAGAGCTTCCTGGTCCTTATCGGTCCAAGTGTCTACCACGACCGCCGATTTCTTTCTGAGTTCGCGCTGGCGAGCCACCAGCCTGCGAGCTTCTTCAATTCCCTTTGGGGGAGTGCGACTGAGCGATGGGGGAGCCAGTTTTCGAATACGCGCAGGTAGCCCTTCCAGTTCGGCGAGTTCTTCGTCACTGAGCTTGGCGTAGATCTGGCGCTTTTTCTTGAGGAGATCCGAGTAGGTGACCTGCGCGCGCCGGAGCTGGTCTCTCAGGCTGATTTCGATTTGCGCATTGCGAGTGCGCAAGCGCGCAATCGATCGCTGCTCTTTGCGGACCAGCCGTTTCCACTCCGACGCTTGCACGACGCGTTCCGCTTCCGCCTTGGTAATGGCATCATCCAAGTACCCTGAAAACCCGCTGAGTTCATCCAGAGTCAGCGGTGCTTTTTCGCTCAGTTTCCTCGCTTGCGCCTGCATGCGCGCGCCTTGTTCTAGCTGCGCCAAGTGGGCCGAGCGCTGCTTGGTTGAAGCAATGCGACTCTTCAATAACTTGTCTGCCTGGGCTCGTTGTCCTTGCTCCAACAGTCCGACGGCTGCGATGTCCCGCAGCGCGCCCTCGATACACTCTGCTTTTTCTTCACAGTGGGGGAACCGACTCGACAACACTTGCAAAAAGTCTTGGGTATGTTTTGAAAGCTTGCCATTTTGAGATAGCTCTTTCACGGCTGTCGCGAGCATGCGATCTGACTGTGCCCCGGGATCGGTCAAGACGTACATCGCATGGGGCAATTCTGCTTTCATGGTTTGTGCAATGAGTTCCGTGCTATTTGCCAGATCCAGTCGAGCGATCAAATCCGCTAGCTTTGCCGGAGGGAGTGCGCGCCTGAGTTGGAGAAGGGATTCCTCCGCCGGAGCACCGCCCTCCCACAAGAACTTCTGCAGGCCGAGCTCCGCTTTCAGGGGGAGTCCGTACCCATGGGCACCCAGGTCTTTTTCCATTTCCTGGGTTGCTTTGAACACTTGATTGCCGTCTAACCCTTCGGCCTTGAGCAAAACTTCTTGGCGTTTAGCCAGCCCATCGATGAACTTTGCCACCTGCAACACATCTCCAGCGCTGTCGACTGTAATCCCTTGGTGGAGGGCGGCAGACGAGTGCCCCCACTCACGTAGCACTTCGGCAGCCAATGTAAGCGCGTCGCGTTGGGTGAGCGAGATATCCTCTGGAGAACGGAGCAGGTCTTCTATTTTTCGAGCCACGCGCTGGCGTTTTTCGGCGGGCCAGGATTCCGCATCTGATAAACGTTCTCCCGTTTTGAGGGAGAGAAGTTTCCCGGCCTCACCCTCGACGAGCGCCAGTAGCGCGCGCGGAGACTTGCCCTCTCCCAACCAGGATAGGTACGCCAACGCGAAAACTTGAGTATCTTTACCCTGCGGGTGCAACGCGATTTGAGCCAAATCACTCAGCGAAGGATTCACCGCGCGTTTGGAACCCGCGTCTTTTCCGCTGGCAACGTTTAACAACATTTGTGCAAGGAGTTTTCGACTAAATGGCCGGAGCCCTTTTTCAGCATCGTAGAGACGCAACCGATCCTGGGCTGTAAGGCTCATCCCTTTGGCCGCAAGCGCCCTCGCTATGGCTTCGACATCGGATTCCTGTGTGCTATTGGTGAGCGTTTTGCGTTCCTTGGCCAGAGTGCGGCCGTAAAAATGCGAGGCCCGCCGATCGGAAGTCTGCCAAATGCGATCGTGTAGTTCTTGCGCAGTCTTGCGAAGTTCCGATTCGAGAGCGGTTGCTTGCCCTTCCCCGAGCCCTTGGGTTGCACGGTATAGTTCGACATCTTGGGGCGCATTTTTCTGGACGGCGTGCAGTTCTTGAATTTTCTGCACTTGCTCAGGCGTGAGATTTCCCAGAACGTCTCGATCGGCTGTGATGGACAATAACTTCCTCGCCGCGGGTGCCGGCAGGGCCGCCAGGCCTTCGTCCCCCAAAATCGCTTGGGCGTTGCGATTCAAGAGTTCTTTTTGCCACTGTGCGTGGGTTCCCCCGGAGCGATTGTCCAAATCGACCAGCAAGTCTTGGAGAAGTGTGCGCACACGCTCTGCTTGCAAAGCTTCGTTCAGATTCGACGATTGTGCTCCACTTTTCTGAAGCGTGTCGAGAGCGTTCGACAAGTACCGTCGAATATCGGCGATTGCCTCGGGGGATTGCTGGGCGAGATCCAGACTCAACGCCCATCTTGCCAAGTGCCGCTGCGACTCGGGTGCCTGTATCTGACTGACAAGCGCCTTGGGAAGCCAGTCCAACGACGCCGGCACAGAACTGCCGAGAAGACTTTCCACCGTACTCGCACCGGAGGGCGACGGAATGGGAGGGTTCACCAGGCGATTGCGATAGTAGTTAGCCTTGTCCGTGCCGATAAGAATGTCTGCGAGAGCCACGCCGTCTTTGTCCGGCGAGCCATAGAGAAAGTGGAGTAGCTGTTTCTCGGAGTCATTTGCCAACGTGTAAAGATCGTTCAGGGTGGAAAGTGGCTTATCGCCGAGCTTGGCCCGAAACTCGGCCACTTGTAGGTCGAGGTCCTCAGGGCGCGCGCGTGAGAAATCGCCAAAACACGTGGGCATCGGCTCGCCGGTTTGCAACGCAGCCCGCATTGCGAGCGCGCGGGTTTGGAGTTCGGATGACGAGTTCACGGTGTCGGAGCGTTCTTGGCGCAACTCCCGGACAATCGCTCGGTATGCTGGGGAATCGGGAGAAAGAGTCAGCAAATCGGTAAAGAAACGCGCGAGCGCCGGGTGTTTTTTCAAATACGTCGAAAACGAATCGGCAAAGGCGCTGGGTTTGCGGCACTCAAGTCCAATGAGAAACAGAGTCGTGTAGTCTTGGCGATCGGTGATCGGTCGGGCCGGGGGAGTTTTAGAGCGAGCGAAAAAGTCGTTTAGGCCTCCTCGAACCTCTGGCTGTGGGTGCAGTGTGGGCTTGAGGTGGCACGGAGACACTTCGCGTTGAATGGCTTGGTCGACAGTTAAACTGCACGCGAGAGGTTGTGTGATGACTGTGCGGTTTCCGGGCGCGGGCGTGTGGAGATCTTGGGCTTGTGAGGCGAGCGAAAGCGCCAAAGCGAGCCACACCACTCGACCTTCGCCCGAAAAAATATGCCGATTCCGCGACAAGATAGACCCCTCCCCTCCAGCTGGCTTATCGGCACATTAGAGTGCAAAGTATACGCCGTGTTAGAGGAGGTCTATCTACTGGAAATAATGGGGAAATGTGAAGTGACAAAACACGTCTTTTGTCGAAGGAGTATACGCCTGGAGGCACTCCCTCAGGTGCCAAAAGTAAGTGGGTACCTGAGGGAGCTCCCTATTCCAAACTGACAGCAAGGTCTCGTATCTTCTTCTTAAAGTTTCGAATCCGTTCTGAAATAGGATTTTCCGGGACACCATACTCCGGAGTCAAAAGCTCCATCCCTGACAAATACCGATTTGCATTTTCGGTTGGTTCCAACTGGAACTTGGCCAGATGAGACAGCTGTGCCTCCACCTGGCGGAGCCGATTCCGCTGCGGTTTTGTCAAACGGGCTCCATGGGAAAGGGAGCGCTTTTCTGCTAGAAGAGCGTCTCGCTGTATTATTTCAATCTTCGAGAGATCTGAGTTAAAAAAAGCCTTCTTCGAATTCGCCTCAATTTGAAGCCAACCCAATGACCGACCTCTCCCAATGGTCACAAAACTTAAACGAAAAGGATCCAAACGCCGGGCCATACTCATCGGCTCTTCTGAAAAGTCACCCCCCAAAAAAATACTCGTTTCTGGGACTAACTTTGCGACCAAGGCTCTATCTTCCTCCGAAATATTCGAAAGCAGAATTACTTGGTCTGGCTTAGAAAGCATTGCACGGCGCACAGGCTCGAGTGCTGTCGAAAAAGGCAATAGCTGAACACTCTTGTCGAGCGGCCAGGTAGAAGAGGGGCCACCAGAAAGTCCAAAGACTAAAATTTTACTTCCGCCTATCTCCAACCATTCATAGGGAGGGAACAGGGGTTTGCCATCCATCCCCGCCAAGTTGGCGCTCAGAAAGGTGACTCTTGCCTGGCGCTGAAGTCGCAAAAGCTCTTCAGAACCTAGGCTACCATCCTCCCCAGATGGTACGATGGTCTTCACGCCCATCTCGCGCGCGACTTCAGCAAACTCACTACGTCTGCGCTCCTGAAAGTCCCGGGAAACCGGCGAAAGGGCTTCCAGAGAAACAAAAGTTGTTCCCACCCAAAAATGAAAAGTCCCCTCAGGATTATCCCTGCGAAACTTGGAAACAACATTGAATGCTCGATCGACCCCGCCTGCCTGCAACAGACTGCAACCGCAAGGCTCCATCTCCAGGCTTGGATTAGATGTAAAAGCCAGCCTTAGCTTCGGGCTGTTTGTGCCTGAAATGGGGACTCCCGCGCAGGCCCCGACCAAAAAAGCTGCACCACAGAGGCCGAGAAAGAAAGATTTTATCTTTGGCGACATAAACCGAGATGGAAAGACTACCTCTTGCAGGTAGCTTCTTTCCCTATGCATTCACAACGCAAAAAGGTCACCGTTTTAGTCAGTTCGGCATTTTTCAGACTTGGATCTTTGCTCGTTCTAAATGCCATCCATCTTGTCAAGACGTCTAGTGTGTGGCTCTCCACCTTACCAAAATCTACCGAACCGGCCTTCTGTTGTTTGACAATTTCCTTGGCGCCAATTCGGGAGGCAGCGCTCATCAACTCAATAAAACCGGAAAGTCCGTCAGCCTGAGACTTATCCGATTTCAGATCATGAAACTGCTTTCGAGCCGCGTTAAAACCGCCACCCTCTTTCGCTCCGTAAAGAATCGAGGCTCCCATCAAAAAGGTTATCGCATTTTGACGAACGTCCGCATCCCCCGATTCCAAATCCGCTTTCAAGTCCGTTAAAGCTTTCCCCCAATTTTCCAAGCCCTCTGTATCAATCTTGCCGTTGGCATCAGTAAACCTCGCCAAAGCCAGAGAGATTGCAGTTTCCAGCTGCTCCTTCTCAACTCCGCTGAGCTTTTCAGTTGAAATCTTACCCATCAGATAGTCAAACTCCGCCTTCTGCTTGAGGTTAGTTCGACTGTAATACTGCTGCAAAGATTTTACAGCGGTACCAAACTTCTCCCTATCAACCGCTTCTCCTTCTTTTCGCACCGAGTCCGAGATCTTTGCTGGGCGATCGTCTACCGGAACGCCAATTTCTTTTCCGATCAGCTCTTGCTTGTTTTGAAAATCTTGTGGGTCTACAGGGCGCCCTCCGCCACTTTTTACTCCCCCAGCTACCGAGCCCGCCCCCGCCTTGGGACCGTTCAAGTTAATCTTAGGCGTGGTCGCATGTCCGCCCGTTGGAGGCATGGTCCGGGCTGTGGGTGCAGTCGTTGCGCCCGCCGCAGTTCCAGTCGCGGCTCCCGTGCCGCTTCCAGCGCGCGCTCTGCCCGCCTCAAAGTCTCGCTGGCTGTCTGCAGCGCTGTCGCCGCCCGACTTTCCTGTGACACCAGCGGGTTTTTCGGTCTTAGTGCTTACGCCCGAGCGCCCCCCTGCAGCCAGAAGTTGCGTTTGGGCCAACAAGAATACAGCCGCGGTGCTCAGCAAGAATTTTTTCGAGTTCATTAGGCAATGCCTCCGGGAATTTTATGTCGCAAGTTCTAGGCCAAGAATACGCCGTAGAGGTTCGCACTCTTTTAAGATCTTATTGTACTTGCGTTTGACATCGAAGTAAATCTTACCCACCCGCCGACAGAATACACCGCGCTGCGCCAGCGTCACACTTTCTGATCCTTCTGCGTCTCTGCATTGAAACGCTGCTTATGCAGCCCGGAGGAATACATGGCTCAGCGCACTAGAAACGGTTATTTATTTTCCCTCGCTGCTACCGCCCTCACCGCCGGTATCGGCGGTGCCATTCTGGGAAGTCAGCTTAAACACCCCATGGTGCTGGAGAAAGCGGCAGTGGCTTCGCCACTTCCGCCTCCAGCACTCCCCTCTCCTGAAGGCTCTACTCTGCAGAAAAATGCAGCCGATTTTCGCGCCGTAGCACGAACAGTGGGGCCGTCGGTAATTACCATCAAATCTAAACACGAAGCTCCCTCACGCCATTTTGGAAGGCAGAAAGGGGCTCAATCCCAGGAGGGAATGCAGGAGTTTCTGGAACAGTTTGGCTTTTCTGCACCCCGCCGCGAAGGCTCGGGCTCCGGGTTCATTATCGACAAAAATGGAACACTCGTGACGAACTACCACGTCGTCAAAGGAGCTACCCAAGTCTCAGTACTGCTGGACGATGAGTCTGAAGAAATTCCAGCAAAGATTTTAGGGACAGACCCCCGCACGGATTTAGCGGTGCTCAAAATAGAAACCGATCGCCCTCTCACCGCTGTGGAATGGGCTGATTCTGATTCTGTGGAGGTGGGCGATGCGGCCATCGCGATTGGCAGTCCATTCATGCTGACACATTCCGTGACGGCTGGGATTGTCAGCGCCAAGGGCCGCAACGCCTCTCGACTCATGGGAGCCGATTTTGGCTATGAACTCCTGCAGACAGATGCCGCCATCAATCCAGGCAACTCCGGCGGGCCACTTTGCTCAGCCGATGGAAAAGTCATTGGAGTCAATACCGCAATCTACACACAGAGCGGCGGTTACATGGGAATCGGTTTTGCGATTCCGTCAAATTTGGCGAACAAGATCGTCCAAACCCTCTTAAAAGACGGCAAAGTCGTACGCGGCTGGTTGGGCGTTGCGATCCAGCCGCTCAACAACGAAATGCGCAAAGAATTTGGAATCGAGACTGGCGTGGTCGTACACGAGGTCCAGGAAAACAGCCCTGCGGACAAAGCCGGTATTCATGCGGGCGATGCGATCGTCCAGATTGGCGATCGCAAGGTTTCCAAGGTCGAAGAAGTCCAACGACTCATTACCACCTATCGCCCGGGCGATTCGATTGCATTGAACCTAGTCAACTACCGCGATGGAAAACGGCGTCAGGTCTTGGTCAAGATCGGAAGTCTTTCAGAGAAAATGACTGAAGAAAGGGGGTGATGCATCAAACCGACAAACTTTTTTTTCAACCGTCTAATGCCCACTTTAGGGCCGATGTCTTCTCCCGTGGAAAAAGCAAGAGAGTGCCCCACACGCCCGCAGGGTGTGGGTGCACTTTTCCCCGTTCAGATACCAAAGACTTGGTTTGCAATCGATACGCTTGGTAGTCGTGCTTCAATAAAAGATCACTGATCGCTCTGTCTTCGTGCGGAGTATGGGACTCCATCCAAATCAAAGGCCGTTTGCTCGTCAGGCAACGATCCATTCCTTTCAACGCAAATACTCCACCGCCCTCGATATCGATTTTGATCAAATCAGGACTGCCCACAGCTTTTCCGGGTCCTTCAAAAAAATACGAATCTAACGTGGTGCTTGGCACCACCACGCGTCTATCGGCAGAAATATGGCTTCGGCCCTGTGAAGCCCAGTTTTCAACGAGCGAAGAAATATGGTGGTGATCGCCCACAAAAAATTCCACTTCCCCGTCCGCATCAGAACACGCGATCTCAGCTAGCTTCACGGTGCGGGCGGCATTTTCGCGTAGGTTTCTGCGAAGCATGGGCAAGATCGAAGGCGATGGCTCGAAGGCAACGACCTTGCCATCCAAAGGTTCGAGCAGTCGGTGCATCCAAAGTGAAAAATACCCCAGATTCGCTCCCAGGTCCGCCACCACCATACCGCGCCTGAGCACCTTCGCATCCCGAAAAAACCGACGCAAAAACCGATAACTCTTCGCCTCCCAGAGTCCCAGGATCACATGGTAGTTCACGTTGGCATCGTACTCGAGCGTCATGCCGAGCAGCGGCCCCGCCCAAAGCCGGTACCGTTTGCCTTCCTTGTAATAGACAGACAAAACTTGCCGTGCGACGGAGGAGTTGACTTCAAAGTTTTGCAGGCGTTCGATTAGGGTGGCTGTGCTCATCCCCGAATTCTAGAGCAAATACCCACCAAAAAAAAGACACACCCCAGTCAAGCTGGGTTAAAGACCTAAATACTCATCATAAGACATGTCGTGGCTGACTGCGCCACGCCCTGTGATTTCGATCACGCGGTTAGCAACAGTCTGATTGAACTGATGATCGTGAGAAGCAAATAAGATCGTTCCCGGGAATCGAATCAGACCGTTATTCACTGCGGTGATGGATTCCAGGTCCAAGTGGTTCGTGGGCTGATCCAAGATCAAGACGTTGGCCTTGCTCAGCATCATGCGCGCTAGCATGCAGCGCACCCGCTCGCCCCCAGAAAGAACGGACACTTTCTTTTGGGATTCTTCCCCAGAAAAGAGCATGCGCCCCAAGAAACCTCGAATAAAAGTCTCGGTTTGATCCTCCGAAAACTGCCGCAGCCAATCTATCAGCGTCAGTTCTGGATTGCGGAAATACTCGGCATTGTCTTTGGGGAAAAAAGCCTGTGACGTCGTAATTCCCCACGAAAACTGCCCTCCATCTGCGGGCAACTCGCCCATAAGAACTTGAAAGCAGGTGCTAATAGCGACTTCGTTGCCGACGAAAACCACTTTATCGCCTTTTTTGATTTCGAAACTGACGTTATTCAGAACCTCCGCGCCTTCCAAGGCTTTGGATAGGTTCTGTACGCGCAGCAACTGGTCCCCGGCTTCCCGCTCTGGGGTAAATCCGACAAAAGGGTACTTGCGCGTGCTGGGTTTAATGTCATCTAGCGTGAGTTTCTCCAACTGCTTTTTTCGCGACGTCGCTTGTTTCGATTTCGATGCATTGGCACTGAACCGCGCAATAAACTCTTTGAGCTCTTTGGCTTTTTCTTCGGACTTGCGGTGTTTTTCCTGAGCCATTCGCAGGGCTAGCTGACTCGATTCATACCAAAAATCGTAGTTGCCGGAATAGAGCTGGACCTTTCCAAAGTCGATATCCGCAATATGCGTGCAGACCTTATTCAAGAAATGCCTGTCGTGAGAGACAACGATAACGGTCTTGTCGTAATCAAACAAAAACTCTTCTAGCCAACGAATCGCTGCCGCGTCCAAATGGTTGGTCGGTTCATCCAAAAGCAAGATATCTGGAGAGCCAAATAGGGCTTGGGCCAAGAGCACTTTTACCTTGTCCGCGCCTTTAAGCTCTTTCATTTTTTTGGAGTGCAGCTCCGTCTCGATCCCAAGTCCGGCCAAGAGCACGGCCGCATTGGATTCTGCTTCCCACCCGTTCAGATCTCCAAACTCTTCTTCGAGCTCGGAGGCCCGGTCGCCGTCCTCGGCCGAAAATTCTTCTTTGGCATAGAGAGCCTCGCGCTCGTCCATCAACGCACTCAGGCGAGGTTGCCCTAAGATCACGGTCTTTAGAACGACCTGCTCATCAAATTCAAAATGATCCTGACGCAAGAACGCCATGCGTTCCCCAGGAGTGATGTTCACCGACCCCGAAGTCGGCGAAATCTGCCCAGCGAGGATTTTGAGAAAAGTCGACTTCCCGGCCCCGTTGGCTCCGATAAGGCCATAGCAGTTCCCCGGAACGAACTTTATCTCTACTTCTTCAAATAGGCGTCTGCCGCCGTACGACATGGTCAGATTGGATGTGCTTATCATGGAGAGGCTCATACCAGATTCCGAAATAAAATGGAATGTTCGCTAAGAAATTCGACGGTTTCTGCCGATAAGGAAGCGAGGAACCTATGCGCGTCGCCGTGCTCACATTCTGCCTGTTTGCCATCCAAAGCTGCGCGCACCGATCTTTTTATTCAGTGCATTCCCCCGAAACCGGCGGCTATAGCGACGAAATCTTGAACGAAAACATTCGCATCGCTCGGTACGAGACGAAGGGGGAACTCCCCCCCAAAAAGGCAGAATTGCTCTCCCATTTTCGGGCGGTAGAATACTGCCTGGAAAAAGGCAATTTTTTCGCTCGTTTCTGGGGGGCTGTGGATCGATCGGTCCCCGGCTCTAATCGGCGTACCAGCTTTGCGAACTATTTAAGTGAGAGCTATTTTACTAACCCCGAGATGAGTTACCTGGGTGTCTTCGAAACTTCGCTTGGTAAACCCGCTCACTCTCGCCCGGAGTATTTTCGCCACGCAACCTACGACACGGCATTTACTTGCACAGACCACGTTTACACATTGGGTGCCGCGCTCCACCAGCTAAAGACAGAGACCTCGGAGATGGTTTTGGTCCAAAACGCTCATCCCGCGCCTGGAGATAGAGTCCCTATGCAGCGAGGGGACATCATCCTGCAAGTGGGTAGCGTTCCCATTCACACCTTGCCTGAGCTTGAGCACGAGCTGCACATTGCACCCGATCCCAATCGGGTTTATTTGACCATCGAACGCGGCGGAAAGACGATAGTCTCCCCTGCTCAACTATATGAAATTTCGCCTCAGAGTCGGGCATTCAATCGAGTTATCATCAAACTCGCGTGTGCGCTTCCCGAAACGAGGCATCGGGCCCTGTGCGCTTACTCCAAAAAATAGCTCGAAGTGAAGCCTTGTGCAAAAGCGCATCGACTTGCTCAATGGTAAGGGGCTTACGCAGCTTGAAAACAAACAATACCGTCGATATTAAAATCAAGAGATCCAATCGAACGGAATAGGCGTCTAGACAGTGCTGGCAATACGCACTTTCTACTCGGAGCCGCAACTCATCTGAAACCAGCTCACGATCCATCACCTGCGCAAAACCGGTCAATCCCGCTTTTGTTAAAAAACGATCCTCTACATTCGTAAATTTTTCTTTCAGTGCGTTCACCACATTTTCGGGTAACGGTCGGCTACCCACCAGACTCATTTTGCCCGATAGAACATGGAGCAACTGGGGAAGCTCAGTCAGTGAGTAGCGTTCGAACAACCTCCCGATCGGCGTATAGAGTGGCGAAGTCGTGGGGATATTCAAAAAGCGTTGTTCTTGAACGGGAATGGTGTCCCGATTGGCGATAGCCGAGGCATTTGGGACCATTGTGCGGAACTTCAATACCCTTAAACACCGCCCCTGGTAGACACGACGCATCGAAAGGTAAAAAATGGGGAGCCCCGAAAAAACGAGATTCAGCACCGAAAGCAGTACCAAGACAGGCACCCAAAGGGGAGCCGCCAGAAGACAAACAACCAGGTCAAAGACCCGCTTTTTGGCTAGGTAGTACCGCATCACTACGGCTTAAATACCATGCAAAAGGTTTGAAAACCACGAAGTAACAGCAACATGCGGCTGTCCCAACCTAGTAAGCGCCGATGGGGCGCGTGACCAGCCACCATTAGCTGCAACACCACCCTCCCCGCCTGCGCGTAACTCGTATGCAGCCAGGTCCCCGGCTGCCACCACACCCGTTCCGCCACCAATCTGCCGGGAAAGAGAACCGCGACTTCAAGGCAGGGACAGCCCCCTTTCCAGGAGTGAAAAAGTCCCTCCCAGAGGGACTTCCATCCTCCGTAATACGCCCGCTCAACGCGGGGGAAACATGCCAGAACACTCGCCACATAAACCAGCCGGACTGGCCCATGAGCGGAGCCTTCTTCGACCACACCCCGCAAAAACCGCAAATCCCGATCCGCGTTGGCGCAATCGCGGTCCCATTCTACGGATTCCGCATGCAACGGCCCCGCAGCACAAACCAAAACCCCAAAGCCCTCTGCACCGTGGAAGTCCAGTGGGCTCTGTGGCGAGACGACTTTCGCCCTGGGGAACTCGTCCGCGAGCTGAACAACCTCCGCAGCATCCCGAGCGAGTAGATAGAACTCGTGCTGTCCCGCCTCGGGGAGCGAAACGATCGCCCTGGCTAGACGCGTTCGAGGGCCTTGCACCAAAATCCGCATGGGCAAGACCTTGCTTCAAACCTAGTGCAGTGGCAAGCGTGGGCGCAGTCGCAGTGCAGCGAGCTGATTTTGAAGCGTTTTTACTTTCTGCACGTGATCGTCAACCTGGTGGGGCTGAGACTGGTTTTTTAGGTACAGCGAGAGCTCAGCGCGGGCCTGCGCCAGAGTAAGCGCTACTTTCAGATCATTTTCGGCAAGCTGGGGAAACCTGCGTGCGCTGCGTTCAAAAGTTTGGATCTGTTTCGAGAAAAACAGCTGAAGCGAACTCACCGATTTTTTCATTTCTTTCTCGTAGCGCGGGTTTGATTGACGCAAGCCACGGCACGACTCAAAAAAACTCTGGGCGATTCCTATCGGAGAACCGGTAATCTCCAGCGCGTCCGGACGATGAGCGATTTTGGATAAAATCGGCAAGATATCCAAACGCGTGTCCCGACTAGGATCCGGCGAGGTCTGCGTAGCAAGAACTCCGGCGAGCAACTCTTTGTTTCGAGGAAAACTATTTCGCGCACTGATTTTCGGCACTACTTCCAAAGCTAGAGCGAGCGCGTGCTGGGTGGGCGGCAGCACTACCGACTGGCGCGAATCGCGATCCAGCTCGGTCAAGACTTGCAAGGTGTTCAGCACGGGGCGTGCGGCGTCGGGAGACTGCACCGGCGCTGAAACCAGGTTGAGGGCCGCCTTCTTGAGATATTCCGGCGTATTTTTCCCGCGCGCGGAACGTAGCAGCTCCTTTCTCACCTTCTCCAACCAAGCCTTGCGTTCCTGACCGCTATTTGGCCCACGGGCCACGGTCTCCCACAGCTGTTGGGTCTCGGACTTGGGCTGGGCTGGGTCGGGGCGGACATTGGCAACAGGCAACGCAGGACGAGGAACCATCTTGGTAAAATCGCAGTCCAGACTGGGTGCTGCCAGCGCGGCCCCCGTCCATAATAGGAGTGCGTAAACCATTCATTTCCTCCTCTTGCCTATTGTACTTGGGTTCAATCCTTTCGTATAAAGGGCAAATTCCATGCAAGAATTCGTTAATATTTCGACCTATTGTTTTGCCCCGCTTAAGGACTTGAAACCCTTGAGAGAAAGGCTGCTGCTCCTCTCTAAAGCGAACGGCCTCAAAGGCACTATTCTGCTCAGCACGGAGGGAGTGAACCTGTTTGTTGCGGGACAGCCCCAGGCAATTGAGGATTTGCTCACTGAGCTACGCTCTCTGCCCGGGCTGGAAAACCTCACCCCCAAAATCAGCAAGAGCACACACCAGCCTTTCACCCGCATGCTTGTGCGAATCAAAAAAGAGATCATCGCTTTTGGTGTGGATTCGATTCAACCCCACAAATACACGTCTAAGCACCTGGCGCCGAAAGTCTTGAAACAGTGGCTAGACGAAGGCAAGCCCCTGACCCTGATCGACACACGCAACGACTACGAAGTCGGCTTGGGAACTTTTAAAAATGCGGTTCCAATCGGAGTGAGACACTTTAGAGATTTTCCACACGCAACGGAAAAACTCGATCCCAAACTCAAAGACGAAACCTTGGTCTTATTTTGCACTGGAGGTATCCGCTGCGAAAAGGCCGCTCCGTTCATGGAGTCTCGGGGATTTAAAAACGTCTTCCAACTCGACGGCGGCATCTTGAAATATTTCGAGGAGTGCGGGAACGCGCACTACCAAGGGGCCTGTTTTGTCTTTGATAAGCGCGTAGGGCTCGACCCGACCCTCAAAGAAACAGCCAACACCCAGTGCTATGCGTGTCTTTCCCCTCTCACTCCGGAGCAGGAAAAAGACCCTCGTTTTGAAAAAGGGATTTCTTGTCCGTACTGCTTCCAGACTGCGGAAGCCCAAATGCAGGCAAAGCTCGCCAAGCGCCAAGCCGCCCTGATCCAGGTGGCGTCGCCACTTCCCGGGAGCGTTCCCTACGAGCACCGTAGGCCGATGCGAGTGCCTGGAGAATACGACGGTAAAACGCTACTTGAAACCCTAAGCGGTATTCTCAAACAGGTCCCCGTGCAGGTTTGGGACACAGAATTTTCTCAGACCAAAATCTTAGGTCCGGATTACGCGCCGGCATCTCCCGAGACAAGAGTGCGATCCGGTGAGCTTTATTACCACTTACAGCCGATGCAGGCCGAACCGCCCGTAAACCCGGGAATTCGATTTTTGTATGAAGATGAGGCACTGATCGTGCTCGAGAAACCCGCGCCCTTGCCCGTCCACCCAGGCGGGCGATTCAACCGCAATACACTCCAACACCTGCTCGAGCGAATTTACGCTCCCCAAAAACCGCATGCCGCGCACCGGCTCGACGCAAATACCACCGGCATTTTAATCGCCACGCGCACGCGCCATTTCGCAAGTCTAGTACAACCCTTGTTTTCGCGTGGCGAAGTGGAAAAAGTCTATCTGGCCCAAGTACAAGGGCATCCACCAATGGATACGTTTAGATGTGACCTGCCCATCAGCGATGAGTCAAAAGACATCGGCTCGCGGTTTATCGACGAGAATGGCTCGCCTTCGGTTACGGATTTTCGAGTGCTCCAGCGCTTGGAGGACGGCACTGCACTGTTAGAAGTACGCCCGCTCACTGGGCGAACCAACCAAATCCGAGTGCACTTGTGGCACCTGGGCTGGCCGGTTTGTGGCGACGCGCTTTATCTGCCAGGTCAGAGGCTCGGCGACACTCAGACCACTGCCCCCGAACAAGCGCCCCTGCGACTGCATGCGAGTCGAATCACTTTCTCACACCCAGTGACCCATCAAAAGATGGAGTTCAAAAGCACGAATGCCTCCTGGCTAAAAACACTCATTCTGCTCTGTCTGATCTGGAGCCTATCGAGTTTTGCAGAAGATCGGCCACAGTGCGCGGACGAAGTTCTGGACCATGCCATTGTGGTGTGGGGTACCGCGGACGGGGCCGACGAAAGCCAGGCGCTTGTACGGCAACGCGCCGAAGTGCGCCGTTTTCTGGCGGCCTGCGAACGAGCCCGCAGTTCCAGCGACACACTACTCCCCACTGAAGTGGTTATTTCGGTTACCGATGGCGGATCGCCCAAACTCCCCACTATTCGCAACCTTGGTCTGAGCTCGACCTTAATGGTGCGGTTGCACGAGGATCAAGTGGTGACGGCAGACGAACTCGCAACGACTGTGTTTTCGGGCCGCCACTTGACCTGGATGCAACGCCGCCAGGCGCGCGTCCGTCAGGCACTCGACTCCGCACGAAAGTCGAAATCCGAGAAGTTTCAGGCATTGGTGGAATCTCTTGCGCAGCAGGCCTTTGCCCAAGCCCGCCTGCTGGCGGACACGCACGCAAACCTGACGGTCAATATAGCCGATATCGTCCAGATTGAAGCAGGAGTGGAAAAGGTGCACGCTCTTGCCCCAGAGCAAAAACAGCAGCTAGTCGAAGACTGGAAATTGCGCATCCACTCCGAGGAAGCACAGGACCAGTTTAAACAGGAACTGGGCACTTACTTGCAGAACTCTTCTGCGAAGTCGACGGGGAGCTGGAGCTGGGAGTTTCCACTGATGCTGGGATGGGTCGTGGTGCGCGACCGGGACGTCACCATTGTCGATTATTCCAACCGGCCCGCCGGGTTCGAGCACTACGTCCAGCCCGTTCCTTCGCGCAACTGGTTCTTGCGGGCGCCTATTCTCATTGGCGGGGTGGTTGTCGACTCGAGCAACGATACTCTGGTCCAAGTGCAAATCGAAAAAAACGCGTTTGCGCACTGGTGCCTGGTCCGCGAGCTAAATAAACTCCCCTAGGCGGCGCAGCATTTTTTATATTTTTTGCCGCTCTTGCACGGACACGGATCATTGCGCCCGATCTTGGGCTCGTCGCGTACCACCGTCTCGACGGGAGCGTGGTGGGTGTGGCCTTCACCTTCTTTATGTGTGTGCGAGTCTCCGTCGACAAACAACCACTGCCCGTGCTTGTCTTTTCTAAACTCGGCGACTTCGTGGTGCTCGATCCCCTGCCCTTCGATCTCATAGGTGGCGGTGAATTCGACCACGCCCTCAGTGTCGTTCGCCCCGCCCTGGCGAGTATCGTGAATGACTAAGCCTTTCCATTTGGCCTGCTCGGCCCATTTGCCGGTGCCTGCCGCAGCAAAACCTTTGCGAGCCTCGGGGGCGAGAGTATCGGTAATGTACTTTAGGTCCGCTAGCGTAAAGGCCGTATACCGAGAACGCATCAACCGCTCGGCTGTTTCAGGAAGCGCTTTGCGTTGGATAAAAGGCTCACAGCACTTTGCGAGTAGGTTCCCCGAACCACATGGGCATTTCATCATCGACCTCGGCTGATAAACCGCGCTCAGGTGCGCTTGATGATATGGTAACCGAACTGTGTCCGAACAGGGCCCGAAACTTCGCCGGGTTGGAGCGCAAATGCGGCTTTTTCAAACTCAGCGACCATTTGCCCTTTGCCAAATCTCCCCGAGTCCCCACCATCTCGTCCAGAAGGACAAGTGGAATAGGCCTTGGCCAAAGACTCAAACGAGTTCCCTTCAGAGAGTTTTTTGAGCACGTCCTGGGCTTCGTATTCTTTTTCAACCAAAATATGGCTAGCAGTGATTTCTGACATGCGCTGCAAAGTAGTGGAAAACCGAACCGGTTTCAAGGCCGGCGTTCGAGCCACCTCCACGACGCCCAACAGGCAGCTCGGTAGGCGCGGGATTTTTCCCAACGCGAAGGGGGGGCGGGTTTTGGGAGCGTTTCCTCTTCTTTACCAGCCCTTGCGACCTTAGAAACTGCTGGGTTGACGTCATGCGCGGCCT
>JACCDT011050132.1_pt1 | contig 26929 bp, 48 predicted proteins | sample 7446291 | NCBI WGS metagenome assembly JACCDT01 (sample SAMN15323446, study PRJNA562643) | freshwater metagenome | isolation source: river surface water | place: USA:Blue River Watershed | collected 2017-08-17 | reverse complement strand
TGACGATCCGCGTCGTGCTCGCGGCGCCTACGCGCGCCCGCTTCGTGTGCTGGTTCATCGGCCATGCGTGGAGGCCCGATGCCACGTTGCAGGCCTACGGCGACCGCTACGTGTGCACGCGATGCAACGCGCTGGGCGAGCGCACGGGATCCGACGAGTGACGTGGGCCTTGTACCTCGACGGCTTCCTCGCTTCTGCGATCCTCGACGCACAGAAGCGGCCCGGCTTCCGCTACCCGCCGGGGGTGTGGCGCGAGGCGGGCGTGGCGCTTCTCGCGGCGTGCTACTGGGGCGAGCGGCGCGGCTGGCGCTACCAGCACCGCCCCTTGCGCCCCTTCGAGGACGCTGCTACATGAACCCCACGATCGACCATCGTAGGCGACACCCGGAAACCCGCGTTGCAGCGCGGGTTTTCGCTTTCTAGGGCCGCCCGCGGCGCCAAGCCCAGGCGAGCGCAGCGACGCCAGCCAAGCCGGCTGCAGCGGCGCCGAGCACAGCGAGGGCGCTCGGACTGCTTGAGGGGCGGAGCTCGAGCGCGAGGCGCTCGGCCATCGTGCGGTAGGCCGCAGCGGAGAAGTGCACCCCGTCGGGAGAGCTGGGCGCGAGGTCTCGCGCGAGCTCGAAGCCGTCGATGCGCCGCACGCCCCCGAGCGCGGCGTCGATCTGCGCGCGGGCGCCGAGCTTGCGGCGCGCGGCCTCGGTGCCGTCGCGCGCGGGCATGGGGCCGGCCCACACGAGATCCCGGGGCGCGCGAGCCCGCACCTGCTCGAGCAGCGCGCGCACGTCGCCTGGCCAACGCGCCGCGCTCGAGTCGTCGTTGCCCCCGCCCGAGACGATGACGACGAGGTCCAGGCCCCGGGGCGCGTCGGCCGCGAGCTCGGCCAGCCGGCGCAGGCTCGCGCCCGTGAGCGTCTGCGACCACACGAGCTCGTCGCCCCGCGCGCGCAGCGCGTTCGCGAGCGCGCCCTTCATCCCGACGCCCTGGCTGTCGCCGACGAGCCCGACGCGCATCCGTCACCTCTTGCAGTCGCAGTAGGAGAAGGCGAGTGCCAGATCCTTCGCGAAGTCGGAAGCCTCTACCTGCACCTGATCCGCTACGTCACTGGTAGGCTCCTGCGCCAGATACGAAAGCTCCTCGGCTTGTGCGTATCGCATCATGGCCGCCCCATACCGGCCCAACGTGTCTGAGACGAAAGTGGGGTGCGGTCGGCGACATTCGCGGAGCTCTTCCGCGATGTGCTCAGCTTGCGCCCGGGCCATCTGCCATTCCAGCGACGCGTCATTCGCCAACATCGCGACGCGAGAACGCGTCGAGCGGATCGCTGCCTCTGCATCTTCGGGACGAATTGCGCCCAACCCGCGGCTGCTGCTGAGGCCGTAACCGGCGACCAAACGCCGGAAGTCCGCGTGGGGGTACTTCTCCTGTACCAGACGGAAGGCAGCCCGTCGATCCTCCGCCGAGTCCCCGTAGGAGGTGAGCGAGTCGAAGAACTTGGCCGCCTTCATGTCGAGTGCCATCTGCTCGGTCTGCTCTCTGGGCGACATCTCCGACAGCTTCCTCCGAGGCCCACCGAGGCGGACCTTGCGGTCGCGGTTGACTGTGGCGGCGGCGATGCGCTTGCAGTCAGCGACGGTACGGCCGTCCTTGCGGCGCGTGAGCTTGCAGCTCTCGAGGATCCCCTCGTACTTGCGCTCGTCCTTCTTGGTCCAGCTCTTTCGGGGCATTACTTCCTCCAGATCCACACGCCGGCGACGACGGCGACGGCCACCAGGCCGCCGAGCACGGGGCCGACCCAGCCAGGCGTCGAGCTCGCGACCGTCGAGAGATCCGCGGGCAGCCGCTCGAGCGCGCGCCGCACCGAGTCGGCCCAGCGCTGGCTGCCGTTGTAGAGCTCGGCCAGGCGCGCGATGTCGCCGGCGCGCGCGGCAGCCTGGGCGGCCGGGTTGCCCTGCATCCACGAGAGGAACATCTCCTCGCCGACGTGGACGGGGTCGGCGTCGAACGCGGCGACCGCGCGGGCCGGGTCGGGCCCGCGGACCGCGAGCAGGTGACGCCCGAGCACCTGGTAGGCGCCCCAGGAGCTCGAGGTCACAGCGATGCGCGGCTCGAGTCGGAACGCGCGCTCGAAGGCCGCGCGGTTCGTCTCCGAGGGTGTGAGCGAGACCGAGCCCCGCCCGGGCGCAGGCGTCCAGGGCACCTGCGCGCGCGTGAAGCGCCCGCCGGTGTCCCGGTGGAAGAGGTGCGGCTCGAAGCGCACGGCGCTCGCGCTGCCGCCGCTCTCGACGGCGCGGATCGCGAGCAGGATGCGCAGCGGGATCCCCGCGCGGTCGGCGAGCTCCTGGTCGGTCATCGGCGGCCCCGCTTCCCCTTGCGCCCGTGCAGGCCCCTGAGCGTCGGGGTCAGGCAGGCGTTGTCGATGCGGTAGTGGTTGCAGCGCCAGTCGCTCTTGGCCGCGCGCGCCTCCTCGGCCAGCGGCGCGACTCGCGCGCGGATCGCCTCGTAGGTGGCCGTGTCGAGCTCGCCCGCCTCGTGCGCCTCCTCGAGATCCACCTCGAGCGGCAGCCGGTGGTAGAAGCCCGGGCGGTCCGCGACGCAGACCGCGCGGCCCTTGTCGGCCTGCTTGCGCCAGAAGCTCTCCGAGAAGACCGAGCGCGTGCTCGAGGAGCGGAAGGCTCGGCCCTCCTCGCACGCGAGCTTGAGCCCGGCCTCGTAGAGCATCGTGCCGAAGCCCTTGGACCAGTTCTTCGGATCGGCGACGTGCGCGCTGTCGCTCACGAGCACGGGGCCGTTGCGCGCGTGGGGCCCGGTGTCGATGCGCAGCGCCTCGAGAGCGGCGAGCTGCTTCTTGCCCTGGTCGAGGAAGAGGTAGGCGCGATCCTCCTCGTCCTCATCCGCGCAGACGGAGACCTTGAGCCCGGGCTTGGGCCGGCTGACGACGCGGCACTTCACAGGTAGCTCGCGGTGGCCTCGGGGTCCCACTCGCGCGGGATCGGGCGGCCCTGGGGGGTGACGGGCGTCGAGCCTGGCCAGAAGCGGTCGAGCTCGGTCTTGAGGCCCAGGACCGGGCGCGCGTGTTCGACGACGGCCGCGCCCCAGACCTCCTCGCCCGGATCGCCCGGCTTCTTGCCGTTGGTCTGGCGGTGCGCCCAGATGTGCGTCATCGGGCAGCCCTCGTCGCGCGCGAGCTGGACGGTGACGGTCACGGCCTGCTGGATGCACTCGCGCTGGTCGGCGGTGAGCGAGAGGGGCCCGCGCTGGATCTGGCCGGGCAGGTCGGCCTCGACCTCGAGCCCCACCGTGAAGGGGTTCAGCGCGTTGCCGTGGTTCATGTGCCAGCGCAGCGGGTGCCCAAGCACGATGCGCGGGCCGCCCGGCCCGTAGAGGAAGCACACGACCGGCGCCGCGACGTTGCGCGCGCGCAGGGTCTTGGCCCGCTCGGCGTCACCCCCCGCCGCAGCGATCGCCGCGCGCCCCACCCCGAAGATGACGCCGGTCTGGTGCAGGCCCACGCCCAGGATGCTCGAGGCGGGACGCACGAGCACCGAGCCGTCCGGCGCGAGCCGGAACTTCCTGCGGGTCTCAGGACCGCGGGCGGGGCGCGGCTCAGCCATCCCCCGGAGGTCGATCACCGGGAAGCGCCCGAAGCCGGGCAGGAGGGGCAGCGGCGCGAGGACGGGCACGAAGGGAGTGTAGCCGCTACACTCACCCTCGGCGACACGCACCACCGGGCCCCCGTCTCTTCTCCCTTCGCGGGCCCCAGGCGTGAGCGCCGCTCCCTTCGGCACCCATGGGTAGGGCCCGCCGAGGGGAGCCCTACGTCCGATCGGTCACAGGCTCGTCGCCGCGTAGAGGTCGTGGATGGCCGTGCGGATCTCCTCGCGGGTCGCGCCCTGGTGCTGATGCAGGCGCCGCACGCGCTGGCGGAGGCGCTTGCCCTGGGCGCGCCAGACCTGGAAGCGGTCGTGCTCGACCTTCGCCATGCCCGTGAGAGCCTGCGGGTCGGTGCGCTTGCCGCCGCGCACGCGGTGCGTGCGGAAGTAGTGCTCGAGCTCCGCATGAGACATCGGCGGCGTCGGGCCCTGGGCCATCGTCTCGGGAGGCGGCGGCTCGTTGTGACGTGAGAAGGGGAGGAAGCCGGCGAGCGTGTGCAAAAAGGTGGACTGGTTTCTCATCCTGCGTTCCTACGTGATAAGGACGATGTCGTCAAGCCGTAAGGCATGGCATCATGCGCATATGGCGCACAAACGCGACCTCAAGGATGTCATCCAGCAAGCGCGCGATCAGGGCTGGGAAGTGCGCACCACGAACGGTGGGCATCTATGCTTCCGCGCCCCAAACGGTGCGCAGGTCTTCGGCGCAAGCACACCTGGCGATGTGCGTAGCATCGCGAACCTACGCGCGATGCTCAAACGCAACGGCTTCAAAGAAGCGTGAGCTTGCGCCACACCGTGCGACCTTGCCCGCGATCGAGCCGGCCCCCTGCTCCGTCGAGGGATCGGTAGCGGTACTCGACCGTGCGCGGGCACGGCTGGTCCGTGAGCCACGCGATAAGCGCCACGACGGCGAAGCCCTCCCGGTCACGCTGGCCCAAGGTCGACCTCAGCCAGAGCGACTTCTCGGGCCCACACCTCCTCACGCGTCGGCCTGCGCCTCACGAAGCGCGCGCCGCGCGCGAGGGGGATGCGGAGGGGTTGCGGCTCGGGGAAGACCTCGGCCTCACCAGCGAGGAACTCGTCGAGGCGGTACTCGAAGTCCATGCGCTGACACCACTCGCACGAGCCGTCATCGCAGACATCGTCGTAGAAGCGCGCGCCCTGCGGATCACGCAGATCGTCCCGACGCACCTCGAGATGCGAGACCTCCGCGCGCGTGGGCGCGCGCAGCGCCGTCATGGCTCGCAGGCGCCTACGGCGTAGCCGCGGAAGAGGCCGAGCCAGTGCGTGACCTCGGTGGGAACCTCGACGTGGACGGTGGGCAGCGCCCGCTCGAGCTCGAGGAGGCCCGCCAGGATGCAGGCCGCCGCCGAGAGCCACTGGCTGTCCGAGCCTGCGCGCCAGGCGTCGAGGCCGCGCTGCGCCACGAGGAAGCTCTGCCGAGTGAGCGTGAGGCCCACCACGACGTGCTGCCAGGGAGCCATGCGCTCGAGGAAGGCCTCCTGCGTCTGGGTCTCGGCGTCGGCCTGCTCGGCCGCGCGCGTGAGCTCGGGGGCCACGTGCTCGTCGAGAGCCTGGACGACCTCGGCGCCCGTCGTGAGCGCGACCTGCGCGGTGTCGATGGTCCAGGCGCTCTGGCAGCCGAGCACGAACAGGAGCGGGAGAAGGAGCAGGCGTCGCATGGATCAGCCCTCGTCGTCGTCGAAGATCCCGTGGATGGGCCCCCGCGCCTCGCGCGGCAGGGGCGGCGGAGCCAGGGGCGGCACGGGCACCGCCAGCGGCTTCTTCTTGGCGAGCTCGAGCGCGGCGGCCCACGCCTTCTCGGTCGGCGAGTCGATGAGCACGTCCTCGACGCGACGCAGCCGGTCCATCGCCCGCTGATCGCCGGCGACGGCACGCTGGATGAGCTGGACGATGACGGTGACGAGGCTCAGGCCCGCGGCGACGAGGTTCTCCATGCGCCGAGCCTACTGCGCCGGCGTGGGCTCGTCCAGCTTCGACTCCGGGAACAGGAAGGACAGGTCCGGTAGGTCCATGGGCTTGACCTCGACGACGGTACTGACGAAGCCCTGTGCCGCAGGACGCTGCTCCACGAGCACGCCCTTGTCGTAGTAGCTGACGACGCCCTTGTACTCGACGCGGCGTGGTGCGTTGTTCCACGCCTCGGCGAAAGCACGCATCCGTTCGTCGCTCATCGCATCCTCCATTCGAGAGAGCGCACCGGCGGCGTGTCGAGCCGTCGAGGCAGGGTCGCCTTGTCGGCGGTGTAGCGCGTGCCGACGCAGAACCAGGCGCGACTGTCGTAGTCCCACCAGGGCAGATCCCCCGAGTCGTTGAGGACCTCGACGTTCTGCCAACCGCCCACCAGCGGGTCGTTCACGAAGGCCCACACGTCCGCAGCCCACGTCTTGAGGTGGGCGAGGGCGTCGCGGTGATCCGCGATGCGCTCAACGAGCGGCGGATCGGCACGGCCGGAGACGGGATTGTGCCGGATGTAGCGCGAGAACTCATCGACCCAGACCCACGCCTCCGGTCGGAAGTAGCAGGGTGCGCCACGCTTGTCTGTGTCGCGCTTCTCCGCCATCTCCGCCTCGAAGTCGTCAGCCGTCATCTCCTCGTAGCCCAGCCAGCCCTTGCGCATGGCCTCCTCGAGCGCCTCGAGTGAAGCGGGCCACTCCTCGCGGTTCTCGGGCCAGTCGTGCATGAACGACGCGCCGCTCTTGCCCATGTCGAAGGCGCGGCGTGACTCGTTGCAGACGAGGTAGTAGTCGACACCCATCGCATCCTCCTCAGTCGACGTCGATCACGTCTTCGGAGTTGAGGCGCGAAGGTCGCGCCCATCCATCGTTGCGTGTGGGCAGGCCGTTGATGCCGCAGCCGACTTCGATGAGGCCGAGGCGCTCCGCGCGAGCGCGATCGAGGCGCGGGCTGCCCCAGTCGTGCACCGGCCCGTCGCACACGCCCCACTCGTCCACGTCGTCGAGGGTCAGCGTCGTGACAGCTTCGCGCGCAGCCTCGAGCGTCTCGAGCCACGCCTCGCGGAAGCGCGAGAACGGCGGGTGCGGGCGTACGCGCGTTGAGCCATCACGCTGCCGTTCCAGGATCATCGTTGGCCAGCCCTGCGGGCTGCGTCCGTCGGGGCGCAGGTTCATCGTCCAAGCGATGCGGCTCGAGCTCGTCGAGCGCAGACCTGCGACGCGCTGCGAGTAGTGCGTCGCGTAGCTGAGGTAGCTGATCTGCTGGTGCGCCGCGCCGCGCAAGAAGACCTCGTGGATGAGATAGAGGTCGCCGCGCGAGACCGCGTCCCAGCCCGCCTCGTTCACCGCGACGCGCGCGAGGAAGAGCTCGGGCGTGAGGCGTGGTGCGCTCTGCGCGCGAGCGCGCGGCTCGCAGAACGGCAGAAGGGCGGCCAGGAGCCAGAGGGCGATCACGAAGAGGATCGCAGCGACGATGCCACGGTGCGTGTTGTCCATGCGCCGGGGCTTAGCAGCCGAGGGCGGGTGAGAGCAAGTCGCACATCAGAGAAGGGGCTTGCGGCCCCAAACCAGCCTGCGGATCGCCTCGAGCTGTCGCTCTGAGACGTACGCCATCGCAATCGCCAAGCCGTTAGGGTCGATGTGGCGCAACCACTTCGTCGAGCTCCATCCAGCGTTGCGCGCGACCTGCGCGTGGTGCACGAGCCAACGCAGCGCGGTCTCCTCGTTGAAGATCACGCGAACTGCTGCGCGCCACGCGCCCGGCACCAGAGCACGAGGTTGGTCCTCGAGCCCGAGGTGATGCGCAGCGCTCGATGTGGCAACGAACCCGCGTGCACGAACGCGTAGCCGGGCTCCTGCTTGATGAGGATCGCCGCGCGGTTCTCGCCACTGGGGTAGCAGGCCAGGCGACCGCCGCGGAACCTGCGACCCAGGCAGACGTTGAGCGTCATGGAGGACGCATCGGTGTGCAGAGCCAAGCCGGCCTGCGTCTGCGGCGTGTAGTCCACGGCGAAAGCGGCGGGATGCTTGCAGAGCGTCATCCCATCGGGCGCGAGCGGCTGGACGTGATCGCGCACGAGGTCGGCCAGGAACGGGCGCATTTTGCCGCCCAGCGTGACGCCGTAGCGATTCATCGTGTTGGGCGCGCCACTGTGCTTCGTGCGCTCGGCGTCGATCATGCGCAGCACGTCTTCGCACTCGGCCAGGGTGCGGAACAGCCGGAAGCGATAGAGCCCCGGGGCGATCTCTTCTACCATCCCTGGAAGCGTACCACGGATCCTACGGACTTCCAGTCGATGTACGGCACCTCATCCGTCTCCGCGAGGTGAATGGCCACGGTGTAAGGCCACAGCGAGCAGATGAGGGGCATCATCGCTGCGATCTGCTCTCGGACCTCAGCGTTCCGTGTGTGGTAGTCGGAGGAGTACCGATAGGTGCCGAGGCCCTCAGCCACGCTCGTGATCGCGTCCAGGACGAGCCAGCGCGTCGCGGTCTCTTGGTAGTTGAGCTCCGCCTGCGGGCCACTCCGCACGTACTCGAGAGTCCCGCGCACATCCCACAAGCGGTTGCGCATCCACTCAGCGTAGGGCGGGATCAAGGCCGGGAGGAAGGGCTCGTAGCCCTCCTGCGCCAGCGCCCAGACGACGAGGCGCGGGAACCGAGTGAGCGCAGACGCGTAGGTGTAGGCACCGGAGCCCGCCACTCCCAGTGTGCGGATGAGCGCGGAGAGGGAGAAGTGTGCCTCCCTTCGCTCCGGCTGGAGGCCGATCTCCTGCGCGAGAGACATCGGCAGCTCGACCTCATCCCAGCCGAGCGGCTCATGCGGAGACCGCCGAGGGTAGTAGCCGCAGGGGCGCACGGATCACCGCGCGGGCTTGGCGTAGCCCTGAGCGACCGCGACGACGGGCGTGATGATCGGGAAGGCGCCGCCGAGCAGCGCCCAGCCGATGGTCCAGCCGATCGAGCCCCGATTGCGCTTGTAGCCGTGGTAGGCGCTCACCGCCATGCCGGCGGTCGAGATCAGGGCCAGACCCGTGCGGACCATCGGGTCCGAGTAGTCGAGCTGCGCGAGGCCGCGGAACTCGGGCGCTGGCGCGTAGCCCGGGGGGTACATCGCCGCCTGCGAACACGAAGCACATCCGAGGTTCATCTCAGCCTCCCTGCCGGAGCTCGTGGAGCTTGTACCAGCCGAGCATGCCGGCCGTGATGGTCGCCGAGCTCGCGAGCGAGAACGCGACGAGCTGCCCGCCCGAGAGCTTCACCGGGCTCATCGCCGAGGCGATCCAGAGGCCAGGCAGGATGAAGGCCGCGCGCAGGCCCGTCAGGCCCAGGAGGCGGATGCCCGAGCCGGGCTGGCCCTCGAGAAAGGCCGCCACCGCGTAGGTCGAGGGCGGCGAGGCCTCGGCGATGCGCGGGTCGTTCACGACCTCGGTCGGGGTGACGCCGCCGGTGGGATCAGCCTCCCCGAGCCCGGAGAGACCCCGCGAGGTAGGGTTCACGTTTGCGCGACCGCGCGGGCCCACGCCGATCCAGTCGGCCGCCCGGCCGGCGGCGTACTCGGCGCGCTCGCGCAGAGGCGGAGGAGCGCGGCGGTAGCTCGGCGGGGGCACGTAGCCCGGAGGCACTTGCGAATCGACGATCTCCATGGTACCTCGTCAGCTCTCGGGACCGTTCCGGTCGGGCGGGGAGGCCGGACCGCGTCCGGTGACGACGTCATCGCTGAGCGCAGGGATCGAGGGGTCGCGACGCCGGCGCTCGACCGCTGCAGCATCGAGCAGCGCGGGCAGGAGCGTGCTCAGCACGCCGGTGACCACGCCGAAGGCCGTGCCTGAGGCTTGCTCGAGCGCGATGAGCACGATGACGCCGATGAGCGTGATCGCGGTCAGGAGGGCGATGATCGCCAGGCGGATCTTGTGGCTGGTCACGGGGTGAGTGTAGCGGCAAGACGGCGCCGAGGCGAGCGCGCGGGCCCAGGGTCCTCGTCGTCTTCTTCGTCCTCGTCATCGAGCCCGAGCTGCACCCGAAGACCGCGCATCGCATCGACGCGGATCTGGTCCACGCGCTGCCGCGAGAGCCCCAGGTCAGCGGCGATGGCTTCGGAGGTGCGCCCCTCGCGCAAGCCCTGCAGGATGAAGCGGTGACGCGCGGGCAGCGCCTCGAGCGCGGCGTCCAGGCGCGCGAGCTCACGGCGATCATCCAGCGCCTCCTCGAGCTCCGGCTCGACGGTCAGGTTGTCGCGGGCCCACGCAGGGCCGCCTCCGATCACGTAGGCACGGGCCCACGAGTGCCCTGTCGCCCTCGAGTCCTCCCGACCAGCGCCCGCCTCGAACACCATCTCAGCCAGGCGTGGATCGCCCACATCGGAGGGGATCTCGGGATTCTGGAAGAGGTCGCGCTGGATCTTGGCGAAGGCCTGCCGGAAGAGGAACGTCGCCCAACCCCGAAACGAGCCGCCGCCGTAGGTGCGCCCCCGCTCCGGGTCGTAGATGGCCCAGAACTGCAGGAGCATCGCGCGGCCGACGTTGTAGAGGTCGTCCTCGTCGAAGCGCGCGCTCAAGAGGGCCGCTGGGAAGCGGCGCACGAAGCCGCGCACGAGCGGGTCGTACTTCGTGAGGATCTCGCGTGCCACGTCGGGCGGCACCTGTGCCAGATCAGTGCGCGCGAGATAGATGAACTTCCACTTGTGCGCGCTCGCGCCGTCTTGCGCCTCGTCTTCTTCGTCCATGCCTGCCCTGAGCCACGCCGGGCCAGGGTAGGGCGTGACCGCGCGACTGTACGGTCACGGCGTGGCACACGTCAAGGCATGCTCATCGGCGGCCTCGCACGCCGCCCTGGGGGAAGGCGCGGGCCTTACGCGCGGCGAAGTCCTCGCTGCCCCAGACGGGCGCCTTCCAGCCGGCCTCGATGGCGGCGGGCTGGTAGCGCGCGACCAAGCGCGCGGCCTCGTTCGCGACCTCCTCGGTGGGCGCGTCCGCGCCGATCTCGGCGAGCATCTCACGGTAGTTGCCCCAGTAGGTCTCCTCGGCCTCGCGCAGGAGGTCTGCACCCTCGGGGGCAGCCTCGGCCTCCTCGGCCTCCTCGTCCTGCTTGAGCTCGACCAGGCCCTCGCCCTCGATGGGCTCGAGCACCTCGACGTCCTCGGCGGGACGCGCGGGCTGCGCCGGCGCGAGGGGCTTGGCTGGGCCGCCGGGCTTCTGCCCCGGCGCGCGGGCACGCACGGCCTCACGCTCGAGCTCGGTCGCAGAGGGCACCTCGGCGGTGATCTCCTCGGTCGTGGTCTCGAGGGTCGCCGAGAGCATCGTGACGAGCTCCTTCTGCCAGCGCGCGAGGAGCTGGCCGACGTTGCCGCGCACGACCGTCTGGATGCGGTTGACGACCTCGGCGATGTAGGCGACCTCGAGATCGTTGCCCAGCGCGCGAGCCAGGAGCAGGCGCGCCGCCGAGCTCTTGGTGAGGTTGTTGTCCTTGGCGAAGCGCTCGATCTGCTCCGCCATCGCCTCTTCGACCTTCAGGTTGATGATCTTCATGGTCGCCCCTCGTGGCGCGGGAGGTTGAACTCGAAGCCGACGATACGAACGAACCACGACGCGTCGTCATGTGCTGTGGACCACAGCCACAGCCGCCACGGCATGTCGGGGTGCTTTGGCCAGTGCCAGTGGATCTTCATCGGCGGATCGTGAGGGGCTTGCGGGCCCAGTTGGCGCGGTTGATGGTGTCCTTGGTGCCGGGCGAAGAGCCATCCCAGAATGCCACGACCTCGTCGGCGTAGTCGACGATCTCCTGGTTGCGGATCATACCCGCAGCCTTGCCGAGGCGGTTCCAGTCAGCCGCGAAGACCTTGACGCCGAGGCCCTCGTCCCGCGCTGCGGTCTGCGCGACGATGTCGACGCCAGGCGCACCGCCTGAGACGACCTCGATGCTCTCGCCGTTTGCGCGCATGCGTTCGGCGAGCTCGTGCACGAAGGCCTTGACCTCCATGAGTCGAGGGAAGGCCCTCGAGCCCACGACAGCCACGCGGTACGGCTTGCTCATCGGCGCACCGCGCCGGCGACTGGGCGGAAGCCCACGAGGACGATGAAGACGATGGCGAGCGTGGTCTTGAGATCCGCTGGCGAGGAGAGGATGAAGCGCACGAGCTTCCAGGCTGCACGCAGGCGCTTCACGGGTCGCTCCGGCGCTGCGCCTCAGCCTCGTGGTCGAGGCGCTCCCGCTCGAGATGCCGCTCTCGAGCGTGCTCGAGATCCCTGGCGAAGCTGTAGGCTTGGTCCGGCGACGTCCGGCCATTCACGAAGCCCGCGGCGTAGACCGCGCGAGCGGTCTTGTCGATCCGCGCCTGACGCGTCTGGGCTTCGATGTTGATGTAGCCGGCTTCGACCCTGCTGATCTCCCGAACCACCTCCTGCGCAACGGGCTCGAGCGCCCGGCGCAGGGTCGCTTCCATGGGCTCCTGCTGCTCGAGGTTCGCCTCGAGCACGGCCTTCACCATCATGTCGCGCCAATCCAAGACGTTCACGGGTCCTCCTCTTCGACTTCGATGGGCTTGAGCATCTGCGCGCGCGGCGTGAAGTGCTCGTGGTCCTGCTTGGGCGCGGCCTTGTACTTGATGAGCTTCTCGGCGCGCTCGATCTGGTCGAGCAGATCGTTGAGCTCGTCGGCGCGACGCTTGGTGTGCGTCATCTCGATCTCGATGGCCTCGCGGTTGCGCTTGGTCGCGCGGTTGAGCGCCTTGCGCTGGGTCTCGTGTTCGCGGAGCACGATGCCACGGACCTTGACCGCCGTCCAGGCCATGAGATCGGCTTCCACGCCCCGACCCCCCTTGCGCAGGTCGCGCTCGGTCTTCTCGAAGAAGAGGCGCATCTGTTCGGCGCACCACTCCATCGTCTGCAGGTGCAGGTGGTATTCGCGCTGCTTGCGCTGGGCGCTCCGATCCGGCGGGCGATCCCGCACCGGATCGTACGGCTTGCGAAACCCAGGCATGGCTCACCCCAGGGCTGCCCAGACCTTGTGGGACTTGGCGCGCACGGGGAAGGGCATCTCCGGGGCGCCGGGCACGAGGCGGATGGTCTGGCTCATCGCCTCGGACGTCAGGTTCTCGACCGCGGTCGCGCGGTCCTCGTCGGCTTCGCTGTAGATGGCGTCGTGCACCTGGGCCATGATGAACGCGCTCGGATCGACCGAGGGAAGCGCGTGCGCGAGCTCGATCATGCTCATGTCGATCATGGAGGCAACGGTCGCCTGGATCGCGTAGTTGGACGCCTCGGTCGGGCTCACCTGAAGGAGCGGGTAGACGCGGCGGCGGTTGATGAGCGCGTCGCGCACGTAGCCCGTCCGGCTCGCGGCCTCGATGACCTTCTCGCGGTAGTTGCGCACCTTCGGGAAGGCCGTGTAGATGGCCTGGATGATCCGCTCGACCGTGTCAAGGCTCAACGGCGGCCCGTCGTAGCGCTCGTCGGTCATGATCGTCTCGAGCACCTTCGCGGCGCCCGCGCCGTAGTTCAGGCCGTAGATGACGGCCTTTTCCGCGTTGCGCATGCCTGCGCGCGGCGAGTAGCGCTTGACCCGACCATCGGGCAGCACCTTCTCCGCCCACTCGGGGGTGTCGAGGTAGTTCTTGAAGGCGATGGTGCAGACGTAGCTGTGCGGGCAGTAGTTCGGATCGTACTTGCGATCCTCGTCGGAGTTGACGCAGAGCTCGATGAGCTTGTCGTCGCCCGAGAGCGCCGCGATGACGCGGAGCTCGGCCTGCGGCATGTCGGCGCCGACGATGATGCGCCGAAGCAGCTTGGTCGTGCCGATGACGGCGCGCAGCTCCTCGGGCCAGTTCATGAGGTTCGGAGAGCTCGACCAGCGGCCCGTGCGCGCGCCGATCGGGTTCCAGCGGCAACGGATGCGCCAGTCGGCGTCGACCGCGATGCCGGTCTCGAGCTCGCCATCCTCGTTGACGCGCCCGAAGTAGGTGCCGAGGATCTTGTCCCACTTGCGGTAGGTGAGCAGCTCCTTGACGAACGGATGATCGCGGAACGGGAAGAGGGCCTCCGCCTTCGTGGAAGGCGCGCCGCCGTCGGTGAAGAGCTTGGGCACGAAACCGCAGAGGCCACCCGGCGTGAAGAGCACCTTCGCGAGCTGCGCGTGTGCGTTCGGGTTGAACTCAGGGTTCTTCGTCAGTTCCTTGAGCTTCTCGAGACCCGCGGCGGCCTTCTCCTGCGCCTCGACGCGCAGCTTCTCGTAGGGCTCGGGATCGACGGGCATGCCGACGCGGTCCATGCCGCGTGCGACGTGCGCCTTCATGATGTCGAGCTTGTAGACGAACTCGCTCTTCTCGACGGCCATCTCGCGGCGCAACGACTCGAGCGAGAGGCTCGTGTTCCACACGTCGCGCGCGTTGTAGAGGTGGAGCTGGTCCTTGCTCTCCCACACCTGATGCCCGTTCTTGTTCTTCGGCGGCTTCCAAGCGGGCGTGTCGGTGAACGTCGTGGCGATGTGCTGGAGGTCGTGATTCTCGTCGGGCGCGACCGAGAAGTGTGAGTAGAGCGTGTCCTCGGTGAAGCTCTGGCACTCGATGCCCCAGTGGAGCCAGAGCACCTGCGTGTCGTAGAGGATCGCGTTCTGGCCAGCCTTGCGCACGCGCGGGTTGGCGAAGAAGTCGCAGAGCAGGCGCACCGTCGGGTGATCCCTGGGCAAGCCCTCCGTGTCGACGACGATGGGCTGGCAAGCCTCGCCCTGTGGGTTCGAGACGTAGACCGGCGCGATGCCGACGCAGCGGATGTCGGTGACGGAGACAGGCTCGGCGTTGTCGGTCTCGAGGTCGACCGTGAAGTAGTCGGCCGTGTAGAAGCCCTCGGGCGAGTAGACGATGCGCGCGTCGAGCCAGCGCTTGAGCTCGAACGCCTGCTCGGGGCCCTGCGCGATCACGCGGTGACCGAAGTTCCAGGCCCGCTCGTGCTCGAGGAGGCGGCGCGCCTTCTTGAAGTGCTCGAGCGCCGGCGAGAAGAGGAACTGGCCCGAGTTGGAGCGCTGCGCCTTGGTCTCGGCCTTGCGCAGGATGCGCGAGGGGTGGTAGCTCGGGATGACGTACTTGACCATCGGCAGGCCGAGCTCGATGCCGTCGAAGACCGCGCCGGCGACGTGGTCGATGCGGTGCTCGGTCACGTAGAGGTTGTGCACGACCTCGCGCGTCTTGCGCCCGTCGCAGCCGGGGCACTTCATCTTCTTCTTGGCCAGGGCCTTCTCGGCCTCGGCGTGGTTGACCATGCCGCCCTGGGGCATGCTGCACTGCGGGCACGCGGAGAGGGGCCGCGTCGGGCCGAGGTACGGGATCCGCGTCTTGCAGTGCGTGCACGCATACCAGGGCAGCGTGAGCTGACCAGCGCAGACCGCGCACTCGATTTTCTCGCGCTTGACCTTCTCAATCTCTTTGCCGGTGAGAGAGAGCAGCGCGGCGCGCCCGAGCGCGATGATGACGCGGGGCTCGTAGTGAGCGATCTCCTCGAGCAGGCGCGGGCGGCACGAAGGCACCAGACGCGGGAAGTCCTCGTCGAGGTTCTTCTCATGCTGCGGGGGCAGGCATAGCGTGGCGTTCGTGACGTACGTCTCGGAGCGCTCGAGTCCTGCCTGCTTGAGCAGCGCGTTCAGGATGTTGCCCGACTGCCCAATGAACGGCGACTTGAGGCGTGACTCGTTGACGCCCGGGCCCTCGCCCACGACCATCAGGCCGTTCCAGTTGGTCGGGCGCTGGGACAGGCACATCGTCTCGACGCGCTTGTCCAGCTCGCACTGCTCACAGTTGGCAATGCGGTGGTCGAAGACGTATGGATGCTCGAGGACACGCAGCTTCACGGCGCACCGTACCCCCGCGCGTAGCGCGTATCCCCATTCTCGAACGCCGCCTGGAAGAACTGGCCTGCGGCGTACAGGTAGATGCGCTTGGTCAATGCAGGAGCGCCATGGAGCTGTACCAGGAACGTAGCTGAGTCGTTGTCCGCTCCGTAGTACAACCCCTCGGGCATACGACCGTCGCGCTGCTTGCGATCTCGGAGATCAGCCTTCTCGGCTTCCGTGAGCGGAACCTCCCACGCCGTGAACGTGCCGAGCACGAACAGGATGTCCCGGGGGCGTTGCAGTTCCGCATCGGTCTCGACGAAGCGGGTGTAGACAGCGCGGTAGGTCATTGGTCGCCTGGGGTGTAGCCGAAGCACTCCTCGAAGCTCATGTCGTCGATGCAGCCCTCGAGAAGTCCGGTAGGCCTCCGCCCATAAGCCCGCTCGAAGAGGCGACGTGCGGTCACGTTGCGGCCGGGCTCCCCGATCTCCTCCTGCTTGATCGCCTCTTCCCGGCGCCGGAGGCGCTCGACATCGTAGGTGAAGGTGATCTTGGCCATCAGACGTCCGTGGTCGCCGCGAGGCGGTGGATCTTGAGGATGCAGAAGCGGCAGAGGCGCTTGGTGCTCTGCTCGTTGAAGAACTTGACGACGACGTACTTCTCGTCGCGCTCGAGGAGACGATCGCAGCCCGAGCAAGCGCGCGGCACGCCATCGGCGTTGCGCAACTGCGTGGCCTTGATGAGCTTGTCGTTCGGCACTGGCTCGATCTTCGTGAAGCTCACGGGTCATCTCCGGTGAGGGTCCGGCACCACCACTTTGCCGAGGCCGGGTTGTCCATGTGGAGCATGACCTGCAGTGCCTTGCGCACGAGGGGCGCTGCGCCGGCCAGCGCAAAGATCGCGGAGAAGTTCAGCCGGGCTGCGTAGTTATCCCCACCGGGGATCATGAAGATCACCGCCGGCACCCAGCACAGCGCCAAAGACCAGAGGATGCCGTCATCCCCGTATCGGTGCTTCAGGAGCCACCAGAGGAGGATCCCGATCGGCCGCAGCGGTGAGAAGCGCGGCGGTGGGCGTGGAGGTGGATCCTCGGGCTTAGCGTTCTGCCTGTAGTCGTCGTTCGTCGTCATGCGGCACGCTCCCCGAGGACCATCCAGTCGTCGGCGTCGACGCGAGCGTTGGTGTCGGCGTTGGACCAGAAGAAGGGTCGGCCGAACGCATCGAACCAACCCGCCTCCTCCTCGATGATGCTCGGCCGACTCATCGACCAGCTCTCGCGGCGCAAGAACTTCTTCTCCGCCTTCGCCTGTCTCCGTGCTTCCTCGAAACTCACTGGCGCCTCCGGCTGTTGAGGATGTAGAGGATGCTGAAAGGGAGGGCGACCACGAACAAGGGCAGGAAGAACGCCCAGCCGAAGCCCAGGAGGACGCAGAACCCGAGGTCCGTCATGTCCAACTTCGTATTCCACGAGGTCACCCAGGCCCACAGGGCCAGCGACAGCGCGTACCCGATGGCCAGGTAGACGCCGATGTAGGTGTAGGTGTCCATCACGACCTCCCGTGTGCCTTGATCGCGTCCGCCAGCCCGGCGATCTCCAGGTCGAGCGTGAACGTGGGGCGATAGCCAGAGCACTTGACGACGCACCGAGCGCATCGGTAGGGCTCGCCGTCCTGGTGGTGCGTGTGCGCAATGGGGTCGCCCTCGTTGCAGACACACGCGTCGCCCCACCAGGGGGTCTGCTTGAAGCGCTTGATCCGCTCGAGTTTCGTCTCGGCCATCATCTCCTCCAATGCCCGCCGTGGGCCTCGAACCCACGAACCAGACCGCGCTCCACACATGGTAGGGCCCCCGTCGAAAGGATGATAAGCCGGGGGATCGCGTGGTGATCTGATCGTCCGAACGCAGGCATAATCCACGGCGGGCATGGGGCGCCATGCCCTATCTCTGCACCGAGCGCCGTGGCGCTCTCGATCCTATCTGCGGTGTCGGTGTGGGCCGACCCGCAGCCTCGGATCAACGTCCTGGGGCGTCAGGACGTGCTGATCTTGTCCTCCTCGGAGACCGGCACGAACGGCCCCTCGATGACCATGCGCCGACCGCTCATCACGAGCAGGGCGCGAGCCGTGGGGCTCGTGAGCAGCCCGACGATGGTCATGAAGGACGCGAGCGCGGCGGTGTTGCCGAAGGTCTCCGAAGCGCGCGTGGGCGACTCGAGCATGAGCTCGGCTTCGGTCTCACCCTGCGCCGAGATGAGCGAAGGCTTGAGGACGTAGAGGCGCATCCTCGAGCTCTCCGGTGCCTTGGCCATCGCGCTGCGGATCTGCTCCATCCGAGGCACGTCGCCCAGGACGGCGCCCGCCGCATCGGCGAGGGCCTGTGGCGGAGTCAGGGGTGCCCAGAACTGCAGCTCCCCCATGATCTGCTGCGCCATCGCCACCAGAACCCGGGGATCGACCCCGGGGATCTGGGGGACGCGGAGCTCGACCTCGAGCGGCTTGATGCCCAGCCCGTTGCCGTTCTCGCCCATGGCTCAGCCGAACCGACGCGGGGGCACCTGGCCCTGCGGCTGCGGCATCGCCTGCGGCTGGAAGCCCACCTGGGCCTGCGGCTGGAAGCCCGCCGGCTGCTGCGGAGCGGCCTGGGGCGCGGGCTGCATCGCCGGGGCAGCGGGCGAGCCGGCCAGGCGCGGGTTGAGGTTCGAGACCGCGAAGTCCGACCAGTCCTCGTAGACCTTGGTGCCGTCCTTGCGGTGCTTGCACTTGCCGATGACGACGGCGCCCACGAGCTCCTCGGCGTCGAACTGACCGGCCGCCTGCGGGCCAGCCGCCGTGGCGACGGTGCCGCGCGCCATGTTCGCGCCGGCCGCCTGGATGAGCGGCACGAGGAAGTAGGGGGTCGACTTGGGCGAGAGCGAGAGGCGCATCCAGCGCGTCTTGCCGATGGCGGTCGCATCGTCGCTCTGGACGACCTCGTACTGGAACGAGAGCGCCCCGTACTGCCCGCCCTCGCGGGCCGCCTTCTCCTCGACCGTGAGGATCTTGATGTGGTGCGTGCCCTCGGGCGTCGGCGTCGCACTGCCGCGCGGACCGCCCTCGTTGGGCTGCGCGTTCTCGTCGAACTGGAACTGGATCGTTGCCATCTTGCATCTCCTCGAACAGCCCCGGCACCTTGCCGGGGGGAATCAGCGGGCCTGCGCCTGGGGCAGGTAGGGGTAGAGCTGGTCGTAGAGCCGCGTGCCCGGCGCGGTGCCGACGCGGAGCATCTGCGGGCGCATGCCGCGCAGGCGCGTGCCCGCCTCGGCCTTGCCGACCTTCTGGAAGTAGACCACGAAGTTGTCGGCGCCGACCGAGTCGCAGAAGCCGACGAGCTCACACGAGCTCGGGATGAGATCCCCCGCGGCGCCCTGGACTCGCGGGCCTTGCCAGGTGACGTTGCCCTTCTCGTCGCTGGACTGCGCATCGAGCGCCGTGATGACGACGTGGCAGGGCAGCCGGAAGAGGATGTCGCGGACGTTGGTGAGGTGGCTGCGCAGCGTGCCCCACGTCTGCTGATCAGAGGGCTGATGCTCGATGGCCCCCGTCGCGGGGTCGCGGCGCGGCGCGGAGCTGCGGTCCTTGGGGTTCTCGCGCACGACGGTGAGCGCGTTGATCACCGCATCGGCGTAATGCGTCACCGAGTCCCAGATGAACGTGTCGCCCCACTTCGCGCGGAACGCCGCGCCGCCATCATCCGCGACCTTGAGCGCGGTCATGTCGCGGTGGATCATCTGGAGGAGGCCCTCCATGTCCTTCTGCGTGGCGAACATGTCGATCTCGCCCGGGACGAAGTAGGACACATCGCCGCCAGCGAGGCTCTGCACGCCGTTCTCGTTGGGCGCACCGAGCAAGAATGGGCGCGGGAAGCTCGCTGCGTGCGTCGTCTTGCCCGAGCGCGTCGGGCCGTAGAGAAACACGCGAAGCCACTGGCTCCGGTACTCCTGCGCGTTCTTGATGCGCGCGAGGAGGGGGTTCACACCCGGCTTGGGCATCTGCATGAGTCAGTCGTCCTTTCGCTTTCCGGTCTTGAAGAGGAGCTCTCGGAACTCCTCGGCGGTGATGCCCTTGCGCTTGCGCGGGAATCGAACTTCGTTGGCGCCGGTGCGGTACTGCCCCGCGCGCGAGCCTGCTTCGAAGTGCGCGCGCTTGAGACGCGCAGCCTCGGTACCCGCGCCGTAGCCCTTGACGGGCTGCTCGGCGGCAAGCGCCGCGCGTGCTCGAGCGCACATTGGGCACTCCTGGGGCACCGGCATCGGGCCCATGTGCAGCCCACAGGAGTAGGGGATGAGGCGGGGTCGGCTCATTCGTCCTGATCTCCCTCGTTGGCATAGCGGTAGCCGGGCGGGTGTGCGATCTCGCCAGCGCGGATGCGCTCGTCCTCCTCACGGAGGCTCGAGACGGTGTCCTGCGGACGCGACTGACAGAGGTTGAAGAAAGGGCAGCGGCCGTAGCGCCAGACGCACGAGTTGAGGTTGCGCGGGTACTCGTTCATCTGCTCGTAGGTCGCTGCGAGACGGCGGTAGAAGGCGAGCGAGTCGATCCAGGCCTGATAGGCCGCGGGGCTGGGGTGGACGTGAAGACGCTCGGTGTCGGGAGGCTTGGACTTGGCGCTCACCGAGCTTGGGCGCGAGATCAGGTTGACGTGGCAGCCAGAGTACGGGCGCGAGGTGTCGTGGCCCCACTCGCGTTCCATGAGGAACGCCTGCCCGGTGATCTGGAGGTCCATCTGGAAGCCGAGCATGACCTCGGCGTCCACGCGCCACGACGTCTTGTGCTCCACGTGCCTGCGCACCGGAACGTGCTGCGAGTGATCGATGCCGCGGAGATCGAGGCGGTTGGTCCACTCGAACCCGAGGCCCTCCTCGAGCCCGAAGCCGTAGGTCTCTTCCACGCCTTCGACCTCGAACTCATTGAGGTCGATTCGATACCACCGCGAGACGTAGGCGTCAAGCATCACGCCGATCTTCTCGGCGCCCTCTGCCCACCCCGGCTCGGAGTAGAAGGGCTTGAGCGTGTGGAACACGCGCGTATCTGGACCTACATCGTAGGCGTAGGTGTGATGCTGTACGCGCTGCATGTCGAGGTAGAGCTGCTCCATGAGCACGTGCCAGAGCAAGCCGTACTCGAGAGGATCGGTGCGATCGACAGGCGTCCAGCCCAGGACGTTCGAGAGGAAGTGCTGGCGCGGGCACGCGAGGAAGCGACGCCAGTACGTCGAGCCGCGCGAGCTCGGCCCCGACTCCGGCAAACCAAGCACCTGCTCGGTCCTACGCCGCTTCTGCTTCACCGCACCAAGCGGTACGTCGATGATCGCCACGTCACTCCTCTTCGTAGCTAGGGGGTTCCCGATCGTCCGGTCCGCTGAAGTGGAGCGCCTTGAGGACGCCAGGAAGGGAGCCCCCGTCAATCACGTCAGCTTCGAGAAGGCTGAGCAGGGCTCTTGCGGTGACAGTGGCCATCGCGGGCTTGTACTGCATCACGAACCAACGCCGCACTTGTCGGGGCCTGCCCGCGAAGGCTTCTTCCACCAGCCACACCTCGACCACGGTCTCTTGGACGCCGACTAGCAGGCCCTCAGTGTGCTCCGGCCGGAAGATCCGCTTCTTGATCGGTACGCCCCTCACGGAGTACTCCTCGGGTCGAACACGAAGGGGTTGGGCTCCTTCGGGAAGTGGGTCTGGATGGACGCGGCGAGCTCACGCGGACTGACACCGCGGAACGCCATGAAGGAATGGAAGGGCGGCTGCACCCTGGCGCCTTGGTAGGGGAAGCGCCGGCACGGGAACCAGAACGCGGTCGCGATGTGGCGCATTCGATGGAACCAGCCCGCGTTGGTGCGGGCCTGCGCGATGAAGGCCCAGGGGCCCTTGCGCATCTCGAGGCGATCGACCCACGGATCGATGGCGCTCCACGGCGGGTTCAAGAAGATGCTGTCGGAGAACCGCCAGTCGTGCAGGAACTCGTCCGTGAGGCTGTCGCCGAAGAGGAGGTTCGCGCGGCCCGCGACCGACGAGTGCTCGGTTGTCTCGCACTCCTCGTAGATCGAGAGGAGGGTCGTGTTGAGCGCGAAGAGCGGGTACTTCGGGTTGCCCGCCGGATCCCACGTGATCGTGCCGCCGAAGACAGAGCGGGCGAGGTCGATGCAGCGCACGGGGCTGCCCCACGTGTCGTTCTGCGACTGCTCGTGCTCGAGCCCGCTCTGCTTCTTCTTGCGGGCCATCGATCAGACTTCGTCTGCGTAGACGGCGACGATCGCCTCCGCCGGAATGGCGATCATGTCGCCCTCGATCGGGATCGCATGCTGCTCGAGGTAGAGCACCTCCAGGAACTTCGAGTCGTTGTCGTCGCGGATCACGTTGAGGCACCGCAGCGCGTCGGACGCGCGATCGTTGGAGCACGGCTCGCTGCCCCACGAGCGCGCCTCCGCCCGCTTGAGCGGCGTCTGACTGCCGGCGAGCAGGATGCCCGCTTCGCTGATCTTCTCCTGGTCCTTGAGCTTGCGCGCGATCACGAACGCGCCGATCCCGAGGTACGTCTTCACTGCCTGCTTCCTGCTCATCGTCTTCTCCCTCTTCTGTCTGGCAGTCGCCGCTTCCTGCTGCCTGACGACCAATGCTTCAGGCTCGCTCAGGCAGCACTCCGGGCACATGGGCGTTCGGCCCAGCCCGTTGCATTCCGGGCACTTCACGCGAGCTTGCCGCCGTGGCGGTACGGCCGGCCCTGGTTGTAGGCCATCTTCTGATAGACGGCCTCCGCGAGATCGAGGTCCAGGAGCCCTGCGAGATGCATGCAACGGATCATCACGTCCGCGAGCTCGGCGGCCATGCCCTCGGGCTTGGCTCGGCCGTGCGTGTCGAGATCGAAGTGCATGACGTACTTGCCGTTGCGCACGGCCTCGACGGCCTCGGTGACCTCGCTGTGCACGAGCGCGAGCTTCGCGAGCACCGCGTTCACGTCGACCCCCTTGGGGTCGGTCTGATCGGTCGAGGTGCCCTGGTAGGCCGCCGGCGCCTCGCAGAGTGGCTTGTTCCAGCCCTTGTCGCGGCCCCACCGGGTGATCTCGTCCTGCAGTTCGCTGATCGTCTTGCTCATCGTCTTCTCCCTCAGTCCAGGCGCGCGATGGCCTGGAGCAGCTTGTCGTCGGTCGTGAACCGCTCGACGGGCACGAACGCGTCGAAGATGTTCGGACCTGTGTGTGGCTCGGTCTGCGTCTCGTAAGAGATGATGATGTGATCCCCGAGGCTCTTGCGGGTGGAACGGAGGTTGAAGCCGATCCAAGCGCCGAACTCAGTCCACGCACCGACCGTGGGCACGCCCACCGCCGGATGAAGCAGAACGAGCGCGCCACGCTCCTCCCAGGCGTCGATGACGCCATCCATGTCCGCCGTAGCGGAGCCGTCACGAATCGCGAAGTTGGTCGGCGCGGCGTGGTTGACCTGCTCGATGTGCGCGGCCCAGTCGAAGGTGATGGTGTGGCCAGCCTCGCGCAGCATGGCCATCACGCGCTTGGCGCGCTCGATCTCGCGGCTCGCGCCGGCAACGTAGATACGCATCAGAGGGCTCCCTTCTCGAGTGACCAGGCGACCAGATCCAGCGCGTCCTGATCCTCTTCGCCCAGAAAGTCGGAGAGGTCAGACGTGCCCATCTCACCGAAGACCGCCGTCGCCGGGGCCTTACGCTGGACAAGGTTGAAGATGAAAGAGTCGAGCGTGTGCTCGGCGACCATCCACCATGACTGCACCGGCCGGGTAGCTCCGATGCGGTAAACGCGGGCCTCAGCCTGTAGCATGCGCGCAGGCACCATGTCAAGGTCGTGGAAGACGACGTGGTTGGCCTTCGTCAGCGTATGGCCTGTGCCAAGCGTGTCGTACGTCGCGACGAGCGCCGCGGGGGTAGCGGTCATCTTCCACATCTGCACTGACCCATCACGCTCCGCCTGAGTGTAGCCGCCGTGCACATGCCGGACTGCGTGCGTCCCGCGCATACCCTCCACGGCGCCGGCGATCTTCTCGACCATCGCGCGCGTCCAGGCGAAGATGAGCACGGAGTCGCCCTGATCGAGGAGGCCCGTCGCAAGCTCGACAGTCGCGGAGAACTTCGCGGCGCTCGTGGCCTGGCGCAGCTTCATGATCCACTCGAGCGTCTTATCGCTCAAGCGTGAGCGGCGGATCGCGTCGAGGATCTCGCGCGGGGAGTAGCCCGCGAGCAACGCCTCGACCTTCTCGCGGACGGCTGGCGTGAGATCCACCGTGAGCTTGCGGCGCGTGCGCTCGGGGAGCTTGTCCTCGAGCACCGAGACGTCGCGGCGCAGGTACACCTCGTCGAGGCGCAGTTGCAGCTCGTCGGTATTCGTCGGCGAGCTGTCGACGAGGCCGTAGTCCGTCTGATAGGCGCCTGCGTAGCGCTTGCGGAAGTTGAAGTTCGAGCCCCAGGTGCTCGGCCCCGTCGTGAGCTCGAGCAGCGCGTGAGCCTCGGCGATGTTGTTCTGCACCGGCGTGCCGGTCAGGACGAAGCGCGCAGCAGTACCGGGCGTGACGAGATGCGCAGCCTTGCCGCGCTGGCTCCTAGCGTTCTTGACGAGGTGCGCCTCGTCGAAGATGACCGAGCTCCACCGCGTGAACTTCAGCGTGCTCCACCAGTGGCGCAGGATGTCGTAGTGGCAGAAGACCCACTCCGCGCCGAGCAGACCTGCCGCGTCGCCGGGCTTGCTGCCCTTGCAGACGAAGAGGTTCGAGCCCTCGCCAGCGCCGTCGGAGAGGAAGCCCAGTGCATCGAGCTCCGCGCGCCACACGGCAGAGAGGTAGCTCGGCGCGAGGATCAGCGTCGGACGACCGCGCTCCTGCAGAGCGCGCGCGGAGCAGGCCGCCGAGGTCGTCTTGCCGAGCCCCATCTGGTCGCCCAGAAGGAGGGAGCCGCGCGAGGTGGCGCGGTCTACCGCAACGCGCTGATGCTCGAAGAGTCGACGCGCCGGGGCGATGGGGTGAGCCTGCGGCTCGTAGCGCGAGAAGTCGAGGACGGCGTCGGTCGGCAGCAGACCGAGACCCCGAAACACCTCGAGCGCGTTGCGCGGGGCGTTGACGCGGTAGCTCCCTTCGTCCATCTCGGTGACGTCCACGCCGGGGATCTGCGTGAAGAGCTCGGCACGACTCGCGCCCATGACCGCTTCGCGGATCTGGAAGCGCTCACGACTGATCGCCCCGACCTTCACGCGTTCTCTCCACGCCACACCGACTCGCCAGGGAGCGTCGCGCGGTACTGAAGGAACGGCGCACGGAAGTTGCGGCAGAAGTAGCCGCCGCCGCACCAGATATTGCCCTCCCGAACGTAGCGTGGCGCGAATGGGCAGTCGGTGCCCCCCGCCATCACTTGCGCCTGGTGCTCGAACGGGCTCATGTGCCCGGCGGCGAGGAGCGCGTCGTGGCGCTCTCGGTACTCCTCGACCGTCTTCTGCGCGTCCTGCCGCTCATAGCTCACGGCCGCACAACGCGCGACACTGATCCACAGAAGCTCATCGGGAGAGCCCTCTCGCCATGGTGAGATCCCGTGCGTTACAGAGCCGTCCGGGGCTGTTGCCGTGATGGCTTCGTTGGTGTCGACGATGCGCGAGTCAACGTACGGCAGGTGCCAGTCCCCGGGCTCGAGCTCGCGCGGCGTGGAGGCGTCGTAGACCTCGCGCATCATCTTCGCGATGATCTGCATCTCCGGCTGCGCGGCCTTGTGCGTGCGCAGTGCGAAGAAGTTCTCCCACTCGGTCGCGGTCACGACGACCGTGTGCCAGACGTAGGGCTCGAGGATCCGGTTCGCGTGCTGCTTGTGGACGCCGAGGTCGAGGAGTGCCTCCGCTTGCGCGACGGCTGCGTCCCTGGCCCGGAGCCAGACGGCAACCGCCTTGCTGTTGTCGCGCTCGTCGAGCTCCACAGCCGCCTGCATGCCACGCTGGTTCTGCCCGAACGCCTCGGGCACGAACGGATTCTCACGCACCTGCGCGATGCGACGCTCGACCGGGATCGCGCGGGAGCTCGCGCTGTTGCGAGAGAGCATCCGATGCGTGTTGAACTCCGCGAGGATGAACCTCGGGAACGTGACCTCCATCGTCGTGAGTCGCGTGCCGCTCGCGCTCGAGTCGGCGATGATCTTGGCTGCGTAGGTCACGTCTTCTCCTTGAAGTAGGGGATGTCGCGGGTGACGTTGCGGCGAACCGAATCCCGCAAGCTCATGCGTACGGGATCCCCCAGCGGATCCCACGCATTCTTGAGGTCCACCTCGTCGTCACTGTGGATCTTCACGATCGACCACGCCCGCCCGTCGTACAGCTCCACCACGTCCCCCAGGGAGACATGGAAGCCGGGGTTGCGCTTGCGCTTCTCGTCGTTGCGCACTGGCGCCTTCACCACGTCACGAACTTCCCGGACGTGCGCGACGCGACCCAGGCCATTCATGTGAAGCCTGACGTGATCGCCGTTCTGCTCGACGAAAAACCAGATGCTCCCGTCCCCGAGCTCGACATGGTCATCGGGCGCGAAATCCCACTTGGGCGGTGGCATCGGCTTGGCCGCGACCTCCCACGCGATGCAGCGATCGAGGTACCAGCGCGCCTTCTTCAGGTCGTCGAGCTTCGACTCGCCGTCCTTCTTCCCAGCGCGCATGAGGTACTTGAGCGCGTTGCCCAGGCAGAAGCCCTCGGACCAGCCAAGCGCCTCGATCACCTTGATCGGCTCGAAGGGGTTCGCGTCGCCGCCGTAGTGCGCGGGCCGTGTCTTGTCGTCGTCGGTCATCGCTTGCCCCCCACGAGACGCACGAGGTCCCGCCACGCCGCAGCTTGGAGCTGAAGCCGGAAGACCTGATCCCCGCGCGGAACAAGTGCGAGTAGTGCCCGCTGCGTACGGATCAGCTTCCTGATAGCCTTACTGTTGGTCATGTTGCTTCCTTGCCTCGGCGCGTGACCCGCCCCATCGCGTGCCTCTCGCAGCGCGAGATACGAGCGCACATCTCGTAGATGGCGTTCGCTGCCGCTCGATCGCGGAACGACGCGGAGAGGTGCCGCCGTGACTCGTCGTTCTCTCGCGAAGACCCGTGGTACGGCGTCTCTGCGCGCAAGCTCCTGTCGAGGAGTTCGTCGGCCCGTTCACGCAGCCCGTCAGCGACGAGGATCTGCTTGTCGAGCATCTCCCCGAGGATCCCCCAGAACTCCTCCAGGAATGCCTGACGGTCTTCGGGAGACAGGTCTTCTGGCCGCTTCATCAGAGCCTCACCCAGTCGTGGAAGTCCCATGCGTCGATGTCGCCGCGCACCGGACGGCACTTCACCCGGTAGAGGCCAGGGAACAGCGGAGCGTCTTCGACGCGAATGGTGAGCTCGCGGTCGAGCTGCGTGGCGCGGGCATCATCGACGGTGATCAGCCGTGCCTTGCCGTCCGGCGCCCTCGGCCCCTCGAAGATGTCGGGGT
>JACCDT010609111.1_pt1 | contig 26931 bp, 22 predicted proteins | sample 7446291 | NCBI WGS metagenome assembly JACCDT01 (sample SAMN15323446, study PRJNA562643) | freshwater metagenome | isolation source: river surface water | place: USA:Blue River Watershed | collected 2017-08-17 | reverse complement strand
GTCTACCAGCTTCTGCGTCTGTTAATGGCATAATTGTAGTTAAAATAAAAGTTTGTTTTAAAGTATAGACAATAATTAGATATTAGATATTAGATATTAGATATTTTTTTATGTTAGTATAAACTGAATTTATAATGCTCATAAAAAATCTTTCTATTTCGCGCCAGCGACTAAATGAGGATAACGCGAAAATGTGGATATAAGATAGCTCTTTATCTAAGATGTTTGACAGGCTACGTGACGTTCATCACATTTTCAAAATCACTGTGCCTGCTCTCAATATACAACTATAATTGTAATTATAATTATATTAATACAATATATAATAGTTATGATTATAGCTCACTTAAGCAACCAACCCGTCGAGTTTTACGAGATAAATAATGACAATAAGCAGCTGCTTAACGATGCAGTGTGGATTGATATTATTTCCCCTTCTCGTGAAGAAGATCTTATCGTTGAAGGAATGATCAAAATTAGCATTCCTACACGCGAAGAAATGGCAGAAATTGAGTTATCTAGCAGGTTATATAAAGATAAAGGCGTTCTTTATATGACAGCTTCTATGATTGCACAAGCAGATTCAGAGGAACCTAAATTTGATTCAGTAACTTTTATTTTGACTAGCTCTAAACTAATCACGATAAGATATATTGAGCCTACAGCATTTAAATTATTTAGCATACAGTTACAAAAGCTTTATTTTGATACCCACAACTCTGAAGATGTGTTGATTGATTTGTTAGATGCAACTATCGACCGATTAGCTGATATTTTAGAATTAGTTGGCCGTCGTGTTGATGATCATTCCAAGCAAATTTTTCGAGCTAAAGATAATGGTAATAAACCTGATTATCTAACCTTAATGCAACAAATTGGTGTGAATGGTGATCTTACAACTAAAACTCGAGAAAGCTTGATGTCGTTTTCTCGGCTCTTACAATTCTTTTCTCAATTTACTGCCAGTAGACTTGATAATGAAGATCTCGCGCGCTTAAAAGCGCTTATTAATGACGTCATTGCTTTAAGCGATCATGCTGATTTCTTATCTAATAAAATTATATTTTTATTAGAAGCAACATTAGGGATGATTGGGATTGAACAAAATAATATTATTAAAATATTCTCTGTAGCAGCAGTAATCTTCTTACCTCCTACGTTAATAGCTAGTATTTATGGGATGAATTTTCATTATATGCCAGAATTATCCTGGAGATTCGGTTATGAGTTTGCTGTAACTTTAATGATTATTGCCGCCTTTGTGCCATACAAGTTTTTTAAACGTAAGAAATGGCTTTAATGAAATCTCGAGGCGTATAATTTCAATGATGCTCATAAGGGTTTACTGCGTATTCTGGTAGCGCCTGATATAAATCTACGAAATCTTGGTCAGCAAATTTACGATTAGCCAGGTTAAAGATATAGCTAGCGTGCGGTAGGATTTCATGAATTAACTTTATTGAATCTACTTCAAGGCGATTGGCAATTTCTTGCCAGCCTGCTCCAACGAACTCAAACTGAGATAAATCAGCATTTTTTAATTCTTGAAGCAAATCTTGCTCTTGTTTAGCAAATACTTGCTCTGTTGATTTAACCATACCTGTTGCTTTATCAACACTGAAGATAGCGGTGTAATAAACATTATTATATGCTTTATTACAGATCCAAATTTTATCTTTGGACAATTTATTAGTTATCACAAATTGCTGAGCGAGTAATTCCAAAGAATTAATGGTAATAATTTTTTTATGAGTGCTATAGGTGAGGCCTTGGATAAAACCTACTGCGATTCTAAGGCCAGTAAAACGTCCTGGACCATTGCTTAGAACGAAACCATCAATATCATCAAGAGTAATATTATTAGCGTCTAAAAGGCCCTCAAGAGCTGGTATAAGCTTTACACCCTGATGCTTAGATTCATCAATTACGGTACTGTGAACTTCGCCATTGACCTGCAATGCCAAAGAACAAATGCTCGATGAGGCATCTATGGCGACTAGTGTGGGTAAAGGCTGCTTAATCATGTTCTTTCATATATATTCATATATTCAATAAAAGAGCAGATTATAGCAGTAATTGCTCATAAAAGTCTTTAATTACACTTAAATTTCTGGTCCGACGCATGGGTGGCAACGCTCGTAGAAACAGCTCTCCATAGGGCCTGGATATAATTCTGGGATCACAGATCATTAAGACCCCGTAATCTTCTTCTGAACGGATTAAGCGACCAGCCCCCTGGGTAAGCTGTAATGCGGCTTCTTGGCATTGCAGCTCTATAAAAGCATTTATACCCTGTTCTTGCATATGCTTAATCTTAGCTTGTAACAAAGGCTCAGTCGGCGAAGCAAAAGGCAGTTTATCAATGACCACGCAGTGCAAATCAGGCCCCTTTACATCTATTCCCTCCCAAAAACTCGCAGTGGCTAATAAGATAGAACGCTCGTTTGCAGTAAATTGCTCAATCAGCGCTGATTTACTTGCATTACCTTGCATCAATAAGCTATATCCCTTGTCATCTAAATCGTTATTATGAGTTTTGAGATATTCATAAACCCTGTGCATATTACTAAAGCTAGTGAACAATAAAAAAGCCCTCCCCTGACTATACTCTAAGACTGGCAGAACGTTTTTAACATAAGAGTCTATATAATTATCTGCCATTGGATCTGGCATGTTTCTTGGTAAATATAAAATAGACTTATTTTTATAGTCAAAAGGACTAGGAATTATAATAGTATCAGCTTCAGCTAATCCTAGAGTTTTTTTAATGAGACTAAAATCCCCACCTACTGATAGAGTTGCTGATGTTAAAACACAAGCCCGACTTGCTGCAGTTAATTTTTCGTAAAATAAATCACTAACTTCTAACGGTGAGTGTTTTAGCATGAAGTTTTGTTTGAACACCTCATACCATTTGATAGTTTTACTACTCATGTCATTTTTAACATGCAGAGTTGGCAAAATGAATTGTTCTAGTTCTAAAAGAAGTGAACCCAGTCGATTGTAACAATTCTCTAAACCTTTACTTCTAGTAGAATTAGCCTCCAAAACTGAATTTAAATCTTTTAATAGCATATTGAGATTATCAAGATCATCTTTGAAGCCTTGTTCTTGATATAAAGAATTATAAAACCCGCGATCGGGCTTGGTCTGCAAGTAACTTTGCATTTGCTCAAGCAATCTGTTCAACGCAACTGGTATATTAACCAGCTGCTTGACGTCTTTGGCTATAGATCTGTACTCAACGTTAACATCTTGTATCAAGTCTTTAATTTTGCGACTCGAAACAGAGCTACCAAAATGTAAACTTGCAATATTCGCAAGTTGATGAGCTTCATCCAGAATTAAATTTACTCCATCCGGCAACAACTTTGCCTCATCGTTTTCTGCTTTTAAACCCCAGTCAGACAATAATAAATGATGATTAATTACAATAATTTTGGCGTCTAATGCCGCTTGTCTGGCTTTATAAACAAAGCAATGCTTGAATGCAGGACACTCATGTCCCAAACAATTATCAGCAGTACTGGTGACATATCGCCATACATCACTAGTTTCAGAAATATTTTTTATAGTAGAGGTATCACCATCTGTAGTAGACTCACTCCATGCTACTATTTGCTTAAATTCTTCAACCATTTCTGAGGTTGCGAGCAGTATATCTGTTAAAGCAATCTCTAGACGGTACTTGCAAAGATAATTATTTCTACCTTTTAGTAAAGCGGTTTTCTCAAATAACTTTAAAGCTTTTAGCGCTATAGGTAAATCACGAAAATATAATTGGTTCTGTAAATTTTTGGTTCCTGTTGAGATTAAGATTTTGCCTGCACTCAATAAAGCTGGAATGAGATATGCTAGAGTTTTTCCTGTGCCAGTACCAGCCTCAGCTAATAAAATTTTTTTATTAATAAAGGCCTCGTTAATCTTTTTTACTAGCTCTAATTGCTGTGGTCGATAAATGTAGCCCTTAATATGATTAGCAATGATACCGTCAGGACCAAAAATTTGGTTTAAATCACCAGAAAATTCTTCGATAGAATCCATAGAATTGCTAATACTCAAAATGAGACTAAATTATGACTTTAAAGTATGTAGTATAATGAAAATTTTGGCTCAAGAATATGACGTTGGATAAAAAAAACCACAGATTGTTACCAATCTGTGGCTTTCAACTTCAGTAAGCGCTTACTTGGTTGTTAACCAAGAAAATTAGTTACCCAATATATTAAATTGGTCTAATATACTGAATTTTTTACTTTTTTTTTAGCTTGAACAGAACCGCCACGTTTAGCAGATCTAGCTACTTTTCTGCCAGCAGAAGCTTTCTTAGCTGTCTTTCTTTTAGCAGTTTTTTTCTTAGCAGCTTTTCTCTTAGCAGGTTTTTTCATGCCCATAGCAGCAGCTTTCTTAGCAGTACGTCTTTTTGCTTTTCTAGCTGTTTTTTTAACTGCTTTTTTAGCTACTTTTCTTTTCTTAGTAACTTTTTTAGCAGCTGCTTTTTTAGCAGTCTTTCTTTTAGCTACTCTTTTTACAGCTTTCTTAGCAGTAGCAGATTTCTTAGCAGCTTTTCTTACAGTCTTTTTCTTCTTAGCTACTTTCTTTTTAGCGCCTACTACAGCATCTACCATGCTAGCACTCTTTTTAGCTTTAGTACGTCTAGTAGATTTTCTAGCTGTACCTTTTTTAGCTTTAGCAACTGCTTTCTTAGCTGTCGCTTTCTTTCTCTTAATTACCATAGATCTAAGTCTCCTAATTTTCTTGGGCGGTTATCTAAAACATTAGCACATCATATAATTACGTCAAAAAAAAATATAATTATTTTCAAAAAAAATAATTATTCATTACTATTTTCAATCCTACTACGGCTAGATAACGAAACAAAAATGAAAAAATAACTGCTACAAAAAATTTTAAACGTAATTACCTCTAGCTGATGATCTATTAATACCATTTTGGAAATTAACAAGCAAGTATCTTATGACTTTATATAGAATCATTTTAAACGGTATGAAAAACATCTTGTGAGCATAAAATTTCCCCCGATTGCACTATACTATGTAGTACAAATACAATAAAAAAAGCCTATCGATTTTATCATTAAAATCAATCAGATAGAGCATGGTTGTTTAAGTTGTTATTAAAATGAAAAAAAAGAACCCTCACGACAAGACAAAAGATACAAAAGTTACAAAAAACAATAAGTCTGACAGTACAGACTTAAGTTTAATTTATGACAACCTTCCAAAATTTTTATATATCATTCCTTTGTTTGAACGACCGTTCTTTTCACCTCAAAGCCTACCTATTCTTTTAGATAAAAGTTATTTGAAATCTTCGATTGAAAAAATCAATCAAACAGACTTGAGTATTGGTGGATTTATTCTGAGTAAAGATAAAGAACCACCAACATCTTTGTCTAATTTGTATCAATATGGCACCAGTTTTAAACTTCATAATCCTACTAATGTTGAAAATAAAATTCAAATCATCGCTGAAGGCATTGCCAGATTCAAAATTAAAAAGTGGCTAAGCAACAAACCACCTTATTATGCTGAAGTAGAATACATTACTGATGATTTAAAACGCTATGATCCGATCCAAGTTCGAGCTTATATATTAGCAATCATTAATACTATTAAACAACTCATCCCATTAAACCCTCTGTATAACGAAGAGTTGAAATTTTTCTTAAACAAATTTATCAATGCTGAGCCATCGTATTTTGCAGAATTCGCTGCAAGTCTAACGACAACCTCAAAAGAAAACTTACAAAACACATTAGAAATCAGAGACTTACTACAAAAACTAAACAAGGTTTTAAGCATCTTAAAAGAAGAAATTCAAATCGTTAAGTTCCAAACCGATTTAAACAAAGATATTAATGAACGCATCACCAAACAACAAAGAGAGTTTTTTCTAAAAGAAGAGCTAAAGGCAATTCAGGAAGAACTTGGTTTAAATGGCAATGATGTGATGTCTGAACGCGATCGTTATGAAGAACGCTTATCAAAATTACGAATCAAAGACGAAGATTTTGAAAAAATAAATGATGAATTAGATAAACTATCAGTTCTAGAACCCGGATCACCTGAGTACGCAGTCACTAGAAACTATTTGGACACTGTTACTTCTATTCCTTTTGGTATCTTTTCTAAAGATAAAGTTAGTATCAGAAACGCTAGGAAAATACTCAATGATGAACATGAAGGCTTAGAAGATATCAAAGAACGCATCTTAGAATTTATAGCTATCGGCCATCTCAAAGGTGAAATCTCTGGGTCTATCATATTACTCGTTGGTCCACCAGGCGTGGGCAAAACTTCCATCGGCAAATCTATTGCTCATGCGGTAGGTCGACAATTCTATCGTTTCTCTGTAGGTGGGATGAAAGATGAAGCAGAAATCAAAGGACATAGAAAGACCTATATAGGCGCTATGCCAGGTAAAATCATAAGAGCATTAATTGAGGCTGGCACATCAAATCCGGTCATCATGCTCGACGAAGTAGACAAAATGTGTATGTCGTACCAAGGAGATCCTGGTGCTGCTCTACTAGAAGTCTTAGATTCTGAACAAAATTATAACTTTCTTGACCATTACTTAGACATACGTGTCGATCTCTCTAAAATTTTATTTATTTGTACTGCAAATACACTTGATACTATCCCGCAAGCATTATTAGATCGCATGGAAATAATGCATCTGGCCGGATATATTACTGATGAAAAAATGAAAATAGCCAAAAAACACTTATGGCCAAGATTATTAGAGCGCTCAGGGCTCAAACCACGTCAATTAAAAATAAGCGATGCCGCATTAAAAACAATTATTGATGATTACGCTCGTGGAGCTGGTGTGCGCAACCTTGAACGCAAACTTGCCAAAATAACCCGCAAAGCGGCAATAAAAATAATAAAAAACCCTCATACTCAAATCTCTATTAACACCAAAGACCTACTAAAGATCATAGGCGAACCCTTATTTTCTGATGAAATGTTAATGCATGGTGTAGGTGTGATGACAGGGCTGGCATGGACAACTATGGGCGGAGCCACTCTGACTATTGAAGCTAGTAAAGTCCATTCTAGTCGTCGTGGGATGCGAATAACAGGTAGTTTAGGCGAAGTCATGCGTGAGTCTGCAGAAATTGCCTTCAGCTTCATTTCTGCAAATATATCACGATACAAAATTGATCCGGTTTTTTTTGATAATGCCCTTATCCACATACACGTACCAGAGGGTGCGACGCCTAAAGACGGTCCTTCCGCTGGTATAACTATTGCCTCTGCTTTAGTAAGCCTAGCAAGAGGTATTAATATTAAACGCAGCTTAGCTATGACCGGTGAAATAACTTTAACAGGAAAAGTACTGCCTGTTGGTGGTATTCGGGAGAAAATTATTGCCGCCAGACGCAATAGAATTAAAGAAGTTATATTACCATTAGCAAATAAGATTGATATAAAAACACTACCTAAGTATTTATTAGATAATTTAACGTTATATTATGTTGATGATTTTGATGAGGTGTACAAAATTTTGTTTAGAAAAACAAAAAAACAGCATTAAAATAATTATAAACGTTCAGCTACCCGAATTTTTGTCATCCTGATGAGTAGTCGAAGGATCTCAATTAAGTATCAGCTACTGAGATACCTCGCAAAAGCTCGGGATGACAGGTGCGATGATTCCTATACGGTGAACGCATACAAATAATTATATTCTTGACATTTGCAACGGTAATCAGTTAAGAACTTTAATATCTTACCGCTTTGCCTGAATCAATATAAGTATATTTCTTATTCTGATAAGTCAACTCTTTAGTATTAAGCACAAATGTATATTTATCACGATCAACATAATACTCTCTTTGCTGTCCTGTCGAATCCAAGCGCACAAAAGCTAAATCTGTAGCTGAATGTGTAGGCTGTATTTGCTGGTGTTTAATTTCATAGTCCTTAGGAGTAACTTCTGATCCCATCAATGATTCATATAATACTCTGCCAGATCTATTCTCAAAAGGAAGATCAAATAGTTTAGCTATAGTAACAGGCACATCAACATTAGCCGTAGGCAAATAATCTTGATACTGTTGCTTAAAATCAGGGCCAGCAGCAATTAATACATTATGCAGATCTATAGGACTCAGGCTACCGTGTCCACCTCTAGCATTATCTGAAGTAGTGTATGTAATACCCTTTAGGCCGTTAATGCTTTGAGTATCATCATAGGTCAGGGAAACGACTATATCAGGATGCCGCTGTTGTACTTCATCATATAAAAAGACTTTTTTCAAAGAGAGCGTACCAGGTAAATCACCATAGGTTGGGTCAATAAAAATACCATCAAACTCCATACGTGATTGAAAAAATCTTACTAATTTTTTTACTAAATTTTCATCTTTACTTGGCACATAAATATAAGCTGAAGCTCCATTATTTGCCACAATAATATCCTCTGGTCCTAATTTTTCAGGAATCTTATAACCTCTTGAAGTGTAGAGCGCTCCTACCCCGTTGTTGCAAACTTTACCAGATTTATCTATGTTAATTTTTTCCACCAATGTTCTGTCTTTTAAAATACCATTCATTCCAGGATTATAATAACAACCGCGCCCATCGTAAGCACTGAAACCGGCTTTAGTCAATAAATCAGCAATCCTTATACTGCCCGAGGTACTAAAGCCATTACTGTTAACATCACCTATAATACCATTGGTAATTTGCCTTAAAGGGAAAATATTAACATCACCCGACACCGAGCTCATACTATGATCAGAAGTCACTATCAGATTAGTTGTTTTTAATGTATCAAGTTTTCCTAAAGAAAAAATTAAGCTCCCCAATAATTGATCTTGTTTTTTTAATGCTTGATAATAAGGAATTGTACCAGGGCCATAAGCATGACTAGTACTATCAGGCTCACTAAACCATAAAATACTTATATCTGGTTTATGATTATTCAATACCTCTCTAATATAAATAGCCAACATATATTCATTAAATTGAGCTTCGAGTGGTTTGCTTACTTTACTCGGATCAGATAAATTAGCCAATGGAATGATATTGCTAATCCCCGTCAACTCAACAGTCTTTGCCTGCTTGAAAATATTTGAATTTTTGCCTGCAGCTCCTGGCATCATAAATTTATCAGGTAAAATATATTTTTTAGCCTGTAGCTTCTTCAAAAATTGCTCTGGGAAAATTTTATTCTCTGTGAGAATAATACTATTATCAGAATCTTTATTACCATTTTGGATTAATACCGAACCTTCTTTACCAACTTGAGCTGTTTTGAAACCATTCTTATGAGCTACTTGTAAAATACTGTCTAAGTACATTAATGGCTTGCCACCCACTTGGTTATCTAGACTTTTTAATACATCATAATGCTCTACGTTTACAGGTTGCTGTGAATTAGGAATATTAGCCTCATCAGGTCGCCAAATTTTATTACCAAAAAAGCCTGTACTACCAGAATAACTTCCCGTAGCAAAACTATTAGCGTTATTCATAGTAATACTTGGAAAGGATGAATGGTGATCACTAAAATAGGCGCCAGAAGTTTTTAATTGATAAAGATTTGGGGTATTTTCTTTGGTGATAACATCTGGCCGTAGCCCATCCCAAACAATTAAAATAACTTTATTTGCTTTAGAAAATTCATCTGGTTTTTTGGCAGCAGGTACTTCAGAAGATTTCATATCTTCTGCAGCTATAGTTGAGATGGGATTGAAAAAAATAAAAATTAATATCGAAACTATAGTTAAATAGTTAACAAATATCATAGCGTCCCTGTTTTATAATAATCAAGATTATAGATATATTATTGATAAGTTTAGCTATAAACGCAATAGAGAAAATAGATTATTGGTTGAGAGCACGCATTAATAAACATATTAACGCGCTAATCAACATAATTTAAGTTACTTCTTATGGAGCGGGGCTAGGACACCTATCTTGTTTGAACCCTGCTGAATCACAATCGACTGCACACGATTCAGCTGGGACATAAAGAGTCGAACATACCGGAGCGCCTATAGATGGCGATTCTAAAGAGACATAATCAACAAAACCAGGGGAAACTTCTCTTGTATATTGCATCAATTGCAAGCAGAATCCAAGATTCGGGTAAACTATTTTACGAAATTGCTTTAAATAACTAATAGGATTTTGAATACCTAAATCAATACCATTAGTACACTCAAAAATACCTTTTCTAACAGCAAGATCAGATTGGCAGTATTTTAGTAGGTAAGCAGATAAAAGTGTTGGCGAGCGTGAAATACCTGCATGACAAACAACATAAACTGGAGTATTATTATCAACATTTAGTTTAATTAATTCAGCTATTTCATCAAAAATTCGATTAACCCGCACATCATCACGATCATCCATAGCAAGATTATAAATAATAGTACCATTAGCAGTTTCAAATAACTGAATTGTTATTTTTACACGAGCATTGATATCATCAGTTTCCACATCTCTTGGTGGCGATATACTCGAATAAGCCTCAACCCAGCCCAATGGGGCTGCAAATGATTTGGCGCCTGCATTAATCACTACTACCTTTTGGTTTGGATGATTTTCAGAAACATGTTTTTCAACATCAGCTACAGCCCCCAAGTAAAGTCTTGGTTTTATTTGAGTGATATCGAGCTGTCTTTTAAAAATAGAACAAGTACCATCATGATGAGCTGGAGCTACTGGTTGTAAATCACGCTCTCGATATGGTAAAGCCATAGGTGTTCTTCGCATTCTATAATCCTATCTGTATTTATTAATTTATTCATCACATACCTGCACCATGCCTTTTTCAATACGCACCTTAAAGGTATTAATATTTTCAAATGCTGGTGGGGCGGTCACTTGCCCTGTTTTAATGCAGAACTTTGCTCCATGATAAGGACAAGTAATAATACCGTCATTTGTACAATCCGCATCATCTAAACCAAAATCTGCATGAGTACACAAATGATCGATAGCATAGAATTCGTTATGCAAGTTAAATACAATGACTGTGGTGTAATCTAGATCAACAACCTCTCGGCTACCTTCTGGAAAATCGATAGCTTTTTTTACATCAACCCACATTAGAGTAGTCCTAGAGTTAATTGCGCTTCTTCTGACATCATGTCTTGTCCCCAAGGTGGATCCCAGACAAGTTCTACTTTGGCATCAAATACATTCGGCACTTCTAGAACTTTACGTTTGACGTCATCGACAATATAAGGCCCCATACCACAGCCTGGAGCAGTTAAGGTCATTTTGATGACAGCAATGTTGCCTGCTTGAATATTACCCGGCTCTATGGGATGCACTTCGCATTCATAGATTAAACCAAGATCAACAATGTTAACCGGAATCTCTGGGTCATAACAAGTTTTCAACTTAGCCCATATATCTTCTTCATCAACAAAACCATTGCCTGTTATTTCTTTGACCACGTCAATTTCTGGATTAGTCTGCGCAGCGTAGTCGTGAGGCACTGCTAATCCTATTGCATCTGCATCTTGACCGTCAATACGAGCTAGATTGCCATTATAATAGACTGTAAAACTACCACCCAGCTGCTGCATTACGCTAATGCTCTCACCCTTTACCATAGTAATAGGTATACCATGCGGGATTAAGATGGCAGCGCAATCTCGGCTAAGTTGAATTTCATTTTTATTTTGTACTTCTGACATTATGAATAACTACAGTTTTATTTAGATAAAATTTTAATCACTTCTTGTAAACTAGCTAGGAAAACATCAATTTCTTCGATGGTATTATAAAAACCAAATGAAGCACGAACAGTACCTGATATCCCCAAATACGTCATCAAAGGCATGTTACAGTGATGCCCAGTACGAACAGCCACCCCGAACTGGTCTAATAGTAAACCAACATCTTGCGGGTTTTGGTTATTTACTATAAAAGCAATTACGGCTGTTTTATTTGGACTGTCGCCTATAATTTTTATGTTATTAAGTTTTTTTAAGCCTTCTTGACAATAATTCAACAAGTTGGTTTTGTAAGCAATTAGTTCGTTATAATTCAAAGTATTCAGGTAATCAATAGCAGCACCTAACCCGATAGCACCTGCAATATGAGGTGTACCTGCTTCAAACTTTTGTGGTGCATGAGCAAAAGTAGTGCCCATAGGTAAAACCACCTGGTCAATCATTTCACCACCGCCTTGATATGGCGGTAATATGTTTAATAATTCAGCTTTACCATACAAAACACCTATACCCGTTGGACCATATATTTTATGACCTGAAAAAGCATAAAAGTCACAAGCTAAATCTTTAACATTAATTTTTATATTGGGAGCTGCCTGGGCTCCGTCTATTAAAACTAAGATATCTTTATTAATTGCTTTGAGTTGAGCTATTATATTCTGAACAGGATTAATAATCCCTGTACCATTATAGATATGACTTAAGGTTACTAATTTAACTTTTTGCTGATTATATTTAACATAGTCAATCAAGCTTTGCGAGTCTAACTCGCCGTTAGCTAATAAATTAATAACTTTTATTTTAATCCCTATATTATTAGCAATAATTTGCCAAGGGACTATATTAGAATGATGTTCTGCAACCGTCAGGACGATTTCATCGCCACTTTTAAAATGACCATGTCGCTCTAAACAAGTTGCTACTAAATTGATTCCTTCTGTGGTACCGCGAGTAAATATAACCTCTTCAGAACCATTCGCACCTATAAAATCTACAACTTTTGATCTAGCCTGTTCATACATCAGGGTCGCATTATCACCCAAATAATGAAAAGCACGATGAATATTACTATGATGATTAGTATAGTAATCACTGATAGCATCAATTACGCAACGAGGTTTTTGACTGCTGGCAGCATTATCAAAATAAACTAATGGCTTATCATTTACCCTTTTGCTTAAAATAGGAAAATCTTTGCGGATTTTTGTAACATCAAACATTAACATTTTCCATTGCTATTTGAGAAGCTAATACTTGTTCTAACCAATCAGCTGCACCTTGATTGGTAACCGTTGAAATAATATGTCCTACAAAGGCAGAAATCAGCATTGTTTTAGCCTCAATAGCTGGAACCCCCCTGCTTTGTAAATAAAACATTGCTTTTTCATCCAATCGGCCAATGGTCGCACCGTGGACACAACTTACATCATCAGAGTAAATCTGCAGTTCCGGTTTGGCATCAATCATCGCATTAGACGACAATAATAAGTTTTTATTACTTTGAATTGCCGTATTTGCTTTAGTATTAGGCGCCACATAGACCATACCATTCCATACCCCATGTCCTCGGTCTTTTAATACACCCCGATAGTCTTGTAAGCTAGTACCATGAGAATCATTGTGATAAATCTTCAAATGACTATCCATATGCTGCTTATCACGTGGCATAAACAAGCCGCGTAAAGCAGTATTAGTCGCATTACCGTTTTTATAGACTACTATATCCTGGCGTGATAACTTCGCACCAAAACTCAAATTATAATTATTATATTGCGAATGCGCTTGCTGATTTACTATATAGCTTGCAATATGGTACGTACTTTCATTATGGCTTTGCAATATATAATGATTTAACACGGAATTTTCAAGCAAATCAAACTCAAGTAAGATATTGCAGTTCATAGCGATGTTATTTTCCAGACCATCACTAATACTTAAATACTCTTCAAGTAAATTTAATTCACTATTTTTATCTAGTTTAATAAAGTGCTTGTTATTAATAATTTTATCTTGGCTACGCTCTGTAAATACATTTAACAATCGAATATTTAGCTTTGTCTTGTCTTTAATCTCATTAAGATCAATCACAACGCCATTGTGATCAGCATTATTAACAAACTCGCTTATGCCTATTTGTTGACCGTTAGCCTGTGACAAATAAAACTCTTGGGAGCTAGCACTTGATGTAATCTTAAAATCATTTAGTTTTGACAAGTCTGGCTGATACACGCCATCTAAAATTACTATAATTGTTTCGCTATTTGCGCAAAATTGCTTTATATAAGCATTAACTCGCTTAATAGCATCATCGTGCACTTCTTTTGTTCGATTATTTATCAGGCTAAAGCCCTGTTTAGCGAGCTGTGATAGATCAGTATATTTCCAATCTTCATTTCTAATAGTCGGCAGACTATAGTTTTGATAATTATCGTAATTCATCAAGCACCCATGAATAACCTTTTGCTTCTAATTCTAGAGCCAAACTTTTATCACCTGATTTAATAATTTGTCCGCGAGCCAATACATGAACATAATCAGGAACAATGTAGTCCAACAGTCTTTGATAATGTGTAATCACTAAAAACGACCGTTTTTTATCGCGTAACTGATTAACGCCTTGCGCAACTATTTTTAACGCATCGATATCCAAACCAGAATCAGTCTCATCGAGAATGATAAGCTCTGGCTTTAATAATAACATCTGTAAGATTTCGTTACGCTTTTTCTCACCGCCTGAAAAACCCTCGTTGACAGAACGGTAGAGTAACTCATCACTCATACCTACAGTTTTTATATGTTCTTTTACCTCTTTTAAAAACTCCATTGGGTTAACTTCGTCTTCTTTATTAGACTTTCTTTTAGCATTGATAATGCTTTTTAAAAAGTTAACATTACTAACGCCTGGAATTTCAACTGGATATTGAAAAGCCTGATAAACACCCAGATGGGAACGTTCTTCAGGCTTTAATTCAAGTAAATTTGAGCCTTTAAAATTTATACTTCCACTAGTGACTGTATAATCATCTTTACCACTTAATATATTAGCTAGTGTACTTTTTCCAGATCCGTTTGGTCCCATTATGGCGTGAATTTCACCAGGTTTAATGTCTAAATTAATTCCCTTGAGGATTTGCTTATCGCCATTAACGCTTGCACATAAATCTTTTATTTCTAACATCTCTAACTCCGGACTACAATCTTGTCTCAATATTTCTAACCAACCGCACCCTCAAGACTTAATTCCATTAATTTTTGCGCTTCTACTGCAAACTCCATCGGTAATTCTTTAAACACTTGCTTACAAAAACCATTTACAATCATGGAAACCGCATCTTCTTCTGACAGCCCCCTTTGTCGACAATAATACAATTGATCATCAGCAATTTTTGATGTTGTTGCTTCGTGTTCAATTGTACATTGATCATTTTTAGATTCCATATATGGAAAAGTATGCGCGCTCGCTTTGTGTCCAATTAACAAACTATCACATTGAGTAAAATTGCGACTACCAGCAGCATTTTTACCCATTCTTACTAGTCCACGGTAAGCGTTACTGCTTTCGCCAGCAGAAATACCTTTAGAAATAATTAAACTCGAACTATTTTTACCGATATGAACCATCTTAGTTCCAGTATCAGCTTGTTGTTTATTTCTTGTTAGGGCCACTGAGTAAAACTCTCCTCGAGTGTCATCCCCTTGCAGAATTACACTTGGGTATTTCCAAGTGATAGCTGAGCCTGTTTCTACTTGTGTCCAAGAAATTTTAGCTCGATCGCCAGCACAATGACCTCTCTTAGTTACAAAATTATAGATACCACCATTACCGTCTTTATCGCCAGGGTACCAGTTTTGCACAGTAGAATATTTTATGACAGCATCTTCAAGAGCGATAAGTTCTACTACTGCTGCGTGTAGCTGATTCTCATCGCGTTGAGGAGCAGTACAGCCCTCTAAATAGCTTACATAACTACCCTTATCAGCAATAATTAGCGTGCGTTCAAATTGACCTGTATTAGCTGCGTTAATTCTAAAATAAGTGGATAGTTCCATTGGGCATCTAACCCCTGGTGGAATATAAACAAATGATCCATCAGTAAAAACAGCCGCGTTTAAACTAGCAAAAAAGTTATCAGTGTGCGGAACGACTGTGCCTAAGTATTTTTTAATTAACTCTGGGTGTTCTTGTACGGCTTCTGAGAATGAACAAAAAATAACCCCAGCTTTAGCTAGTTCTTTTTTAAACGTTGTAGCGACTGAAACACTGTCAAAAACCACATCGACCGCAACCACTCCGGCAAGCTTTTTTTGTTCTTGTAAAGGTATACCCAATTTTTCATAGGTTCTTAATAGCTCAGGATCAACTTCATCCAAGCTTTTTGGTCTATCTTTATCTGACTTAGGAGCGGAATAATAACTAATAGCCTGGTAATCAACCGGCTTATAATCAACGTGCGCCCAACTTGGCTCTTTTAAGGTTAACCAATGTTCAAAAGCTTGAAGTCGCCAATTTAACATAAATTCTGGCTCGTTCTTAATTTTTGAAATTTGTTTAATCTTCTCCCTATCTAAGCCAGGCTCTAATGTTTGAGTAGGGATATCAGTCACAAACCCATGCTTATACTGAGAAGATATGGCACCCTCTAAGATATTGTTATCTTCTGTCTGTTTATCGCTCATTGAAATTAGAAAACTACAGGTAAAAAAATATGATTATGATAGTACTAAACTAGGAATCGTTGCAAGATATATTTAGGATATATTTAGGTATAGTAAAGGGGGCCAGCGTGCTGTTCCCCCTGTCTATTAACGGTAGGGTTCGAATTTAGTACAATGGTACGCCATCTGTAATAATAGAGCTTAGATCGTTATACCAAGAAATACCTGAAAAACCCCTATTACTCTCGTAAGAACCCTGGCTATTGACTGGGCTGTCAATATCTTTATTTAGCTGCTCAATAGCTATTTTATTTCTCATAGCGACATCATCCATCATCGGATGCCCTGTTAAGACTTTCTTATTTGGTTCAAATCCACCTGCTTGGGTTAAATACTTAAACATTAGTTCTGCCAAAATATTATGCGCATTAGCTGACGGATGAATACCATCCCAGTAAACATATTCATTAGGCTTGCTGCATACTTCACGTTCCTTTTTCCAATAATCATTAGGATTACAACGATCAGTAATGTTGGTAAAACCATATTCTTTTGCGCGCGTTTTTGCGACTTGAATAAATTTATAAACATCAAAACTCATAATTTTCACATCAGGAAATTCTTGCTGAAGTTTTGCAATAAATTCATTATGTTTTTTATTATATTTATTGATTAAAACATGTAACCGCTCTGAATACTGAGTATTACCATGAGAACGATCAGCACCTAATGTATCAGGCGTAAGTGTCAAATCGGGAATAGGCAGAGATAAAATATTCTTTGCACCATGTTCTATTAATCTTCGAATATTAGATTCAATACCATCACTGATGCTATTGATGAGTTCATCGTCATCTTGTTTAAAGTGACGAATCATGTCATTGGCGCCAATCCAAACAGTATACAAAGCATAAGGATCACCGCTTTTATTCCAGTTCAAATAAGTAGTAACTTGCTTATCTAATGTTGGTATCGGATAGATATCGCTAACCACTGTAGCACCAGCATAAGCATAATCAATAAATGAACCCTCAGGTATATTCATTTTATCACTTAACCTTTCAACCCAAACCTTACCATTCGTGAATCTACCGCTATAATAAGGCGGAGATATAGGTAAAATAGGACTAATTGGGAATACTAACGAAATCTCTACTGACCTTTTATATAAATTGCCGTTATCTGACATACTGTCACCAAACGCAAAAATTCTGCTAAAGTGCTTTGATCGACTTAAACGAAAATGAACTTTATAAGTATTGCCAGAAACTTCATAGCGTGGATTCAATTGCACATATTCATTCGAACTCATCTGACAAACTGAACCACTAAAGTCAGGTAGTGCTAAATAGCTTCCTACTCCTAAATGCAAATTACACGTTCCTAAATCAGAACCATTATTATTAATATTAAAAGCAATATTTTGACTGAGTTGCCCTAAATAATTAGCTGAAAATGTCGCCAGTTTAACTGACTCACCCGCTTGAATATTATTGCTATTTAACTCTGATAAGCTTCCTTTAGAGCCTTCGGTACGATTTATATTAGTTATTGTGAATTCTGTTTGGTTATCTACCTGCACATCAAGATAACTTACTAGGCCTGCATAAGCATGAGTATAAAAAAACATGCTGGATAATACAGCAAGTGCTTTAATCATTAGTCTCTTCATTTATTAACTCTCCGAAGTTAATTGTTTTGATAGCTAGTAATTCAAGTATTTCTTATACTACATATATATACTATAAACCTTCACATCCATATTACAAATATTATTATTCCCAAAACTTTAGTTCATATATATCTATTCAGTATAAATAATCTATAGCATTTCATATATCTTTATCTAAGGCAAAAATCTTAGCACACTATAGTCAAAAGTAATAAAAATGATATAATGTTTGCTAATCCTGATTGTCTATTAACACTTCAGGGTATATATTACTCAAGTTATTCTACCAAGGTTTATCATGATAGCAAGCTTATTTAGAAGATTATTTGCACTTTTTAACAAAAAGAAGGCTAAAAGCTCTGGAGAGCCGTGTCAGGAGCTATATATTGGTAATATTGAGTATCATACCAAACCGCATGAATTACGCAAAGTCTTTGAAAAATTTGGAGAAATCGAGTACCTAAAAATTATTCGGGATCCCAAAACAAAGCGTTCAAAAGGCTATGGCTTTGTGAAGTTTGTTAATAAGAAAGACGCCGCTAGTGCCTTAGATAATAAGAATTCTCTAGTATTTCGTGGCAGAGAACTTAAAGTCGCTTACGCCAAAGATCGTTAGTTATTTAACTAATTAGTGATAAATTCTAGTATATTGTTGAATATTCTATCCTGATAATCTTTAGATTCATTACAAAGATTATGATAGGCACCATATATATAGACAACATGATGATTTGGAAATACTCCTGCCAACCTAGGTATATTATACTGCCAATTAATCGTTCTATCCTCTGTCCCCTGGATAATCAATACTGGCAACATCAACGGCTTATGTTTTGGCAAACGATCTGCCCAATCATGCATTGCTTTAACCCATCTTAATGGCAAGAATTTAGGCTGAAGAGGATCATTGTTTTTAACAAAATTTAAAAAAATGGGATCATGTGAAACTTTTTTTGGGACACGCGAGATAAATTTTACAAACGGTTCTATATAACAAGCAATCCGATTATATGCCCACAATGGTACACGTAATAAAGGAGCATAAAGCAAAGCTTTTTGAAAGCCATGATTTTGCCGATTGCGCAATAAATATTCGATTGCAATCGATGTACCAGCACTAAATGCAGAAATATAGTAAGGTAAATTATCAGCAGGAAACTTTATCTTAATACTTTTGACCAACGCTTCAATACCCTGTGCATACTGGGCAAAGTCTACAATGTCACCTATTTGTCCCGTTGATAAACCATGACCTGGTAAATCCACACCAACAACAATATATCCATTGGCTGTCAAAAAACTTATATAATCTCCGTATAAGCCAAAATGATCAAGATAGCCATGGACAAAGAACATTATGCCTTTATATTGGGTAATATCTTTTTGCATATAAATTTGAGCCACGATAAAAAACTCAGCTACTCTTAATTTACCTATAGTTAGTAAAATTTCATGATTAAGATAACTTGGAAGATTATAATATTTTAAATACTGTTGTAACCAGACTCTCAAGTATTTACTATTGTCTTTGAATTGATCAATATTATTAATATTAATAATAGGCGTGGCCGTATCCAAATCTGGCAACAAATTCACAAATTTTTTCAAATCTTTCAAGGATGCAAACTTACTCATAACTAAAGTCATTCATTAAATATATTTTAATTATAGTACTAATTAGTGCTAATATATTATCAAGCTTACTGTATCAGGGAATTAAAATGCTAAATTATCAAGCCAGCAAAATCATTATTAATCATTACAAAGACGATCATAAGTTAGACTTAGACTACCCTATTTTCGCTATATTTTTAGACAATCCATCAAAAGACCTATGGTCAAAACTTCCTGAAGGCGAATTGCTCTACCAACGTTGGCTGCAACAGAATCAACCAGCTGATAAAGCTAATAAACATACTTCTGATGCTGATAAAAACAATTTAACTGTTTTTCATTCACAATTACCTAATAAGACTGGTACGCCTATTTGTTTACTGAATTTAAAAAATCAAACTTCGACTTTTAAAAAATTAGAAAAAATTAAAAAACAAATCGTAAAAATAGCTAAGCATAAACCAGAAATAATAAACTTAATCTTAGTTAATCTTAATATTGACGACGAAGAAACTATTATTAATCACTTCATAGCTTGTGCAGGCAGCTTTTATACCCGGCTTCCTAAGATTAGCCAAAAAAATGAAGATGATTCTAATCATCATTTAAATCTATTATGCCATAATGTCAGTCAAGTTTATGACCATTCTCGTGCTATCGCAGAAGTCCATGGCAACGGTTTAACGAGATTTCTGTGTAATCTTCCCCCTAATTATTTATACCCAGCTACTTACTGTGAATACGTGCAAAAACTAGCTAAAACTTATCATTGGAATTATGAGTTCCTTGATCTTAATACCCTAAAACAAAAAAAAGCAGGAGCTTATCTAGCTGTTGTCCAAGGCTCGGCTCGTAAAGATGCAGGAATAATTAAACTCAACTATAAACCAAAAGATCTCACTAATAAGAAAATTACCCTTGTAGGTAAAGGTCTATGTTTTGATACTGGAGGTTATAATCTAAAAACGGCTCCAGGCTCAATGTATGGCATGGGACATGATATGACTGGCAGTGCAGTAGCGCTTGGTACCTTTATGGCATTGACGCAATTACAAGTGCCATTTGAAATTGAGGCCTGGCTCGCACTTGCACAAAATGATATTGGGCCTGAGGCCTATAAACCTGGTGATGTGGTCATAGCTAGCAACGGTATGAGTATTGAAGTCATCAATACAGATGCTGAAGGTCGCATGGTGTTATGTGATACTATGCATTTAGCCAGTTTAGAAAAACCAGATTTAATGTTTACTTTTGCGACACTAACTGGCACCTGCGTACGCGCACTCGATCAGCTTTACTCGGGTTTTAGCACCAATAGATACGAATGGAATTCATTAGTAACCGACATTGGTCAACAGTGTGGTGAGCGCGTTTGGTCCTTCCCTCACACTGATGATTACGACGAGGTATTAAAAAGCGATATAGCTGATATCAAGCAATGCCACGAAGGCTATGCTGATCAAATCCGCGCAGCGCGCTTCTTAGGCAAATTTGTTCATGAAGATGCACCATGGATTCATATTGATCTATCTAGCCATGCATACAAAGGCGGCCTAGGACACATCCATACAGAAACTTCTGGCTTTGGTGTTCGTTTAACATTAAGTACTCTTTTAGATAGCGATATAATGTTATGAGTGAACATGCCCCGCGAATGATTACTATCACTAAACCAGATGATTGGCATATTCATTTACGACAAGATCAGGCACTCACTACAACAGTTCAACATGCAGCTATGCAGTTTAATCGCGTTGTTGTCATGCCAAATTGTGTGCCACCGATTACGGATGTGAATAGCGCACTAAAATATCAAAAACATATCTTGGCACAAGTGCCTTCAGCATATAATTCTACTTTTCAGCCATTATTGACGTTATACCTTACTGACCAAACAACTAGTGAGATGATTAAATTTGCATCAGTTGATCCAAATATTCTTGGCGCAAAACTCTATCCACAAGGTGCAACTACAAATTCTAGTAAAGGCGTGACTGATATATTAAAAATTTATCACGTCTTAGAAACGATGGAAAAATTTAACTTTCCATTATTAGTTCATGGTGAAGTAACTGATACTCACGTTGATATTTTTGATCGCGAAGCTGTGTTTATTGATACTGTCTTAATGCCGATTCGCGAAAAGTTCCCCAATTTAAAAATTATTTTAGAACATATTACTACTAAACAAGCCGTTGATTTTGTCTTGAATTATAATACTCATACAGCTGCAACTATTACCCCTCATCATTTATTACTAAATCGTAATGATTTATTGACTAATGGTTTAAAGCCTCATTATTTTTGTTTACCTATTATTAAAGACCAACAACATCAACAAGCCGTAATTAGTGCTGCTTTAAGCGGCGATGCTAGGTTTTTTGCCGGCAGCGATAGCGCGCCTCACTTGCGAGCGAATAAAGAATCTAGCTGCTGCCCAGCTGGTATCTATCATGGACCCAATACGGTGCTAGCATACGCAGAGTTTTTTGATCTGCATAAAAAATTAGATAAACTTGAAGGATTTATCAGTTTTTATGGGGCAGATTTTTATAAACTTCCTCGTAACACATCTAAAATAAAACTAATCAATAAAAGTTTCACTGTTTGCGATACCTATGATTATGAGAACGGGACTATTGTTCCATTTTGGGCAGGAAAAGTATTAAATTGGAGTTACTGTAATTAAATCTTGAAGACACTCTTACTACATATTAATATCGATACTTGAACGCATATATTTTTTAGTATAATATAGCTACTAAACAAATAGTTAGTTATGACCCATGCAAAAAATTATAGTCTGGACCCAAAATCCCCTGAAAGCTTCTCTCCTACGCCTCACGATGGGCATTATTATAGGCTCCTTGGGCTATGTCATAGCCTCGTTATGGACCTTCTTGTATATGCCTTTCTTGGCTCCTTTTTTAGGAGTAGAGACTACCGGAGCCCTATTAAGTTCTATTAGTTCTTACGTAGGTATCTTGTTTGGAACTGTAGGGGTATACTGCGGAGTGACCCATGGAACGAACCTGATCACTGAGACGTTGAAAGACGAGACAGGACAAAGTCAACCACTAAAATCACTAAAATCAATAATTATGCCATCAACCGTAGCCGATCTCCCGCTCCCCAGAACTACTATTAAAAGCGCAGAAGTTGGATTTACATCAGAAAAAAACACTTCAATCGATAGCACCTCTCCTCTGTGCCCTAAGTCACCTGCAATATTTTAATTAACGCTAAGCCATCGCAAGCTTATTTAAATTAAATGATTCATTAATGTCGCTTTTAAGTAATTTTAAGATAATCAAACTAGGTATAGATACTACAAAAGCAAATAAGAAAAAATTCTCCCAGCCATAATTAGCAACAAAAACTCCAGATATAGGCAAAACATATACTCGCCCGACTGCTGATAATGCACTTAATAAAGCAAATTGTGTCGCTGTATATTTTTTGTTACAAATACTCATTAAGAATACCATCAAAGCCGCCGTGCCTAAGCCACTAGCAAATTGATCAATTAATATAGTAAAAGCCATAATAGAATAATTATGCCCTACTACTGCTAACCAATAGAACGATAGTATAGCTAATGATTGTAAAACACCGAACCACATTAGAGCTCGATATAAGCCTAGTTTATTAATCAGCCCACCGCCAATACTTAAACCAGCCAGCATGGCTATTAAGCCCATAGCTTTAGAGATTACTCCTACTTCTTGCGGGGTAAACTGTAGGGTTTGGATAAGAAATGGCGTCGTTAAAGCAAAGGCGAAAGCTTCGCCTATTTTATAAGTCATCAATAATAAAATTAATAATATTGCGTTGTTACGCGTGATAAACTCTCGAAAAGGTTCGATGGCTGTTTGCTTCAGAGTAAGAATTTTATTAAATTCTCGTTTATTTTCATTGGCGAATATTGTAACAACACTGCATATTGCAAGTAACAAACCCATAAATAAATACGTTACTTCCCAGCTAATATAGGTGCTTAGAATTAGCGATCCACCTCCTGAAACAAGTAAAGCTATCCTGTAGCCATACACATATATAACAGAGCCTATGCCTCTTTCGCTTTCCGTTAGTAACTCAGTGCGATAAGCATCAAACGCAATATCTTGCGTCGCTGAAAAAAAAGCAATTGCTAAAGCAAAAAAAGCGAACAGATAAGGCGTGCGCCAAGGATCAGAAATACTAATCGCAACAATAGTAAGAATCAAAGCCCATTGCATAGCAAAAATCCAACCTGTACGATGGCCCAAAAATGGGAATGCATATTTATCAACCAAAGGCGCCCACAGAAATTTAAAAATATATGGCTGAGCTACTAAGCCAAGCATGCCTATGGTCACAATATTTATATTGCTGTGTACCAACCAGCCTTGTAAAGCCACGCCAGTTAGCGCTAACGGTAAACCAGAGGAAAAACCTAATACAGCTATAATAAACAGGTTGAATTGACTAAATTGCCTATAGTTAGTTTGGTGATTTTGCATTAATTCAAAATGAGATATCAAAAATTAAGTTATAAGTATATACTAATTAACTATTAGTAATTATTCTAGAGTTGAATCAAAATATAATATGATTTATATTATATTTTATAGTTTTAAGTGATTTGTTACTAATTTAAACTTTTATCAATAATAAGGATTTATCAATGAAACGTCTATTTGTACCTGCAATCGCCTTATCTGTAGGCTTAATCTCGACTGGTTTTGCAGCAAAAGTAAAATCAACTGATAATATGTCGGATGATCAAAAACAAAGCTATGCTGCAGGGTATGCTCAAGGTGGTCAACTCCACAAAATGGATACTGAATTAGGCGTTAAGTTTGATATGCCTGCCTTTCAAAAAGGTTTTGATGATGCTTACAAAAATACCAAAGCCACATTAAGTCAAGAGGAAATGGAAAAATCCCTAGTTACGTTACAAAAATCCATTATGGAAAAACAACGTACTTACATGGAAAAACAATTCACTGAGAACAAGAAGAAAGGTGAAGAGTTTTTAATGACTAAAGCTAGTGACAAAAATGTTAAAAAATTAGACGATAGCGCTAAAGCAACTGACGCCATCTATTATGAAGTTATTAAATCAGGCAATGGTAAAGAGCGCCCTAAAGCTAACAGCAAGGTAAAAGTTTCCTATGTTGGTACTACAATTGACGGTAAAGAATTTGATAAAAATAATGACGTCGAATTAAGTCTAGATAACTTAATCCAAGGTTGGAAATCGGCTTTACAAAAAATGACCACTGGCGACAAATGGAAATTATATATACCAGCTTCACAAGCTTACGGTGAAAATGGTGCTCCTGGTATTATGCCTAACAGCACGTTAGTATTTGATATTGAATTAAAAGAAATTGTCAAAGATAACGGTGCAGCTATTGGCTCTGATCAATCTTCTAAAAACACAACTAACAAAACTAAATCTTAATTTTGATTAGTTTTAACTAGTTTGAATTTTTGAAATCCCCACGCGAAGTGGGGATTTGCAGTCTATACTACATTAAGTTCTATTATTTCATAAACACTTAATTTATTATGACTGACAAACTTACACACACTCAATCTTTGTCTAAATTCCCATTCATCATTATTGGCTGCATGCAAGCAGTATTGCTTGCCTTAATCAGTCTCAATACAGAAATATTCACTGAAGACCGTCTCTTCTTTACACGCACGTTAGTGATAAATTTTGGCTTAATCTTTTTGTTAGCATCTAACGCAGAAGTTATTGTTAAACTCATAGTAAGCAGCCTAATTTATAGCTTACTTGCTAGCATGATAATTTATTACTTATTTAAAAATAACAATAATTTTAATATATTGTGGCTTAGTTTTTTTGCAATCCATATATCAGCAGCTTTTCTCCAAACCAAATTTAAAACTAGATCAATTAATGTATTTAATCACTATGCTACATTATTTGAGAAAAGCTGGGATCTATTCTGTATTCTATTCTGCATGACGTTTTTTTGCTTACTGGCCTGGCTTATTTTATTAATTGGCACTTATTTATGCTCTTCCATAGGGATTTATTATTTCAATGACTTTATATCCAATCCGGCTTTTATATCATTCATAACTCCGCTGATGGCGGTCACAAGTTTATACTTACTACAAAGCCATCAGAATATTATTTATTTCATGCGCATCGTCTTAATAAATTTTTGTCTCGTTCTGCTACCTATTTTAAGTCTGATCGGTATAGTCTATTTAATGGCTTTGTTATTCCAGTTGATAAACAATAATCTCGACTTTAATAAAATTACTAATTATTGGTTAGTTAGTTTTATCGGTCTGGGGATAATTTTTATAAATGCTGTCTACCAAGATGGGCAAAAACAAATCAAAATTAAATATTATAGCTGGGCTGTACTAACATTAAGCGTTTTGATGTTATTGTTTTCGATACAAAACCTATTTCTACTTTTTCACAAACAAACAACATTAACAGCTTTTAATGTAGTTTCATTTATTGCTGGCGCTCTATTTTTAATCTACAGTTTTTTTTATACTTTTAGCAGTCTTAATTTAATCTATCAAAGATCAAAGCTATTTGAAAATACGAATATTGTACTTGCGCTAATTATTACTCTAATAGTATTAATCATCCAAAATCCATTTACCCGATCATCAGCATTTTTTAGTAATTTGAGCGATTCTAGCGTCTATCCCGTCTATGCAGAAACACCCCAGGTCTATAAATCAGATATATCTAAAGCTAATTTAACCTGGAGTAAAAATATTAAATCAAATCTTATTCTAGGCTACCGAGATAACTCCCCTATTTACGCTTGTCGTGCTTCAATTACATATGAGCAAAAAGCTGCCACTATCCCTGGTGAAATTAACAGTTTAGGTGAATGTATATTTATACTTGAGAAAAAAATACTTAATACTAAAAACTATACTGTCATCAATGGTAAAGATAAAAATATAAGCTGGCAGCAATTTTATAATTATGGAGATAGTAAGTTATTTCCAATTAATTTTGGATCTGATGATCAAAAACAGCTTAATATATGCCGCGGCATTTATGCTAATAAAATATATTTAGGCCAAATGAGGCAGTATGAATACAGATGTCAAATCGTTTATGAAAATTCAATTCAGGAGCTAAGAACATTTGAAGTTTTGTATGCAGCAGTTTGAAGAATAAAATTGGAGCCATGAAGAGTTGAGTGGGTAAAAACAAATTATACACTTTAATTTATTAGATTTAGATTCTTACTTTTGTGTAACT
>JACCDT010532540.1_pt1 | contig 26990 bp, 24 predicted proteins | sample 7446291 | NCBI WGS metagenome assembly JACCDT01 (sample SAMN15323446, study PRJNA562643) | freshwater metagenome | isolation source: river surface water | place: USA:Blue River Watershed | collected 2017-08-17 | reverse complement strand
TATTAACTTTTTTATTTATAAGCAAATGGCTTTATGTTATACATAAACTTTTTCATACGCTTGTTTAAATGTTTCAGAATTATAATTTTCTATAATTGTTTTCAAGCATTGCGCTATCATGCCAATAATATGCTTTGGATCGCGTAAATTAATATCTTGAGGATTTGCAGGTAATAATTTTTCCCAATCATTAAAGGGCAAGTCTATGGAAATTCTTTTATTTGGCAATAATTTAATAAGCTCGACAATCCAATATATTAAAATAATTTGCTTCATTAAATATAATTTTGCTTGATCAAAATCAGTACGCGTTCGTCCAAAATATATCGATAAAAATTTATTTTCTTCATCATTTGTTAATCCAAATCCTTGAGTGGATACTGCTAAATCTACAAAACAAGTATCTTGATTTGCAGTTTCATAATCAATAGCATAAAAAATTTCGTCTTTACATAAGACATTTTTTAAATGCACATCTCTGTGCGAAGGAACTAAAGGATCATTTGCAAAAAGAACACAAATTTTATTTTTAATCGTAAGCAATGTTTCGATTACATCATTTGGAATACCTTGATCTTTAGAATCATTTTTTAAAAATTTTCCAACTTGTTCGCAGGTTGTTTCAACTGTTGGAAACTTTGGACCTGTATGAATTTTTTTTATTAAAGTTGCCAAATATGAAATTAACTTCCCAGACGTTTGCAAATCAGGAATAATATTTTGTGATTCTATATATTCTATGATTACAAAACGCTTATTTTTGTCTTGAAAATGTATTTTTGGTCCATATCCAGCTTTTGAAGCAATTTCTATGCATTCGATCTCTCGCGCATTGTTTTCGTATGAATCTTGCGCAAGCAAACGAACGACAAATGATGCCTGATTATTTTTTACTAAAAACAACTGTGCATGTGAAATACCATCAGTTAATTCAGAAATAGTGCATTTTTTTGCATCAAATCCAGCTTCTTTTAAAATATTTTCAATAGTAAATTGAGCATTACTTTGATAATATTTTTTATATAAAATCAAAACTATTCCAGATAAAAAGAAGAGGAAAAATAATGTTTTTATTTTTTTCATACATAATCCTAATAAAAATATTCTATTTTTTCCTAATCAACACATACACTTGAGCAGAATGAGGAAAGCCTTTGCAATGCTGTTTAAAAAGATGTTCATTATCAAAATAGCCTGTAAATAGATCTAATTTGCACAGATTGTTTTTAAAAGCTGCTCCTGTATCAACAAGCACGCCGATTCTCATTTCTTGCTCAAGTGTTTTTGGGTTTTTTCCAACGTAAGCAATGATTTTTCCAAATCCTAACGCTTGCATATTCCCTGCAAATGCTACATCTGCGATAGGTTCTACTTTTGTCGGATGCCGTTTTATAGGACCTTGTTTTTTCTGTTCTATAAAAAAATATTGTTTATCTTTTTCTTTACCATTGCTGCCAGCAACACTTACGGAAGATTGCTGTTTATCGGGAAAAATGAGTACGCCGCTACCTTGCATCACTAAGTCTTTGTAGCCAGCAAGAGTAACCCATCCATATAATTTTATTTTTTTATCATGTTGTAAGGCTCCGTGAATAATTTCATGTCGCGTATATTTAAATCGAGTAAAATCTTCTTGATGTGCTCGAATATACGATAAAGTTTTTGTTTTTTCATCACTTGGAGCTCCGTACAAAGGAATGTGATGACTTATTGTTTTTTCTTTTTCTGCCGTGATATTCGTCACGTGATAATAGGTAATGCGAACTCCGTGCGGAGGCTTTAACCAGCCGCGGGGAAAAGGGCCCGCGTGTTCAATGCAATGATAATCAGGATACCAACGATAAAAATCAAAAAATTGTTTGTAGAACCATAATTGCTCAAGCCATTCAGGATGTTTTTTGCCCATTTTTACCATAAAATCAGCTGTATCAATAACGTCCTTTAACGTAATAATTCCTTTAAAAATAGATCCTTCATCAATCGAAAAATAGGAACTTGTGTGAGCTGTTTTTAAAAAATCTAAGGTATTTTGTGTAAGTTCTAGCAATGGCCGCCAATTGATGACTGTTTTGCGATTAAAAGTACACTCTTCTTTTTGAAAATGTATGGTTTTTACAACAGAAAAAAAAGTGATCATATAAAAAAATATAATCACTTTAAAAACGTTACTGCAGTTTAAGATCTTTAATTTAGAAATAAAAAATATTAATAATTTTTGAAAAAATTTTCGAACTCTCGTCATCCTCAGGGAGTGTAACGACCGCAAGGATCCATCAGCCGTCGCGCAAAGCGCTATGGCCAGATGTCGCGTCGTAGTGAAACGAAGACGGACAGACTTCGAAGCATAAACAATTTTACGGTATCTTATCATGATATAGCTCTATAAAAACACATCTGGTTTTTAATATTTTTTGTATGCTTTTGTTTTGTATTGATACGAAAAGCTTTGGACTTCGAAGTCTGGATCCTTGCGTCACTTCGTTCCTGAGGATGACGAGAGTTGCAGCATATTTTTAAAAACAATATTTTTTTAAGCTGAAAGTGCTTAGCTATATAAGCCGTATCTTTTATCATCATATGCTATTTCCTTGATTCAAGGCAGGTTCAATTCAGTATTGAATGTAACAAATATGAATGAATCAACGAAACAGACGATGAGTAATTGCAAGAAAATGAGCTTGAAAAATTATATTTTATAAAGCTTAGATGTTTGCTTTCTCAAGTTCCAAAGCTCTTTCTTTTTTTGATAATTTATTTTGTAAAGCAAGTAGTTTTGGATCTAATTTAGAAACAATAGAACTTCTTTCTAGGCCTCGAACTTGCATGCGTAGATAAGTAACTTGTGATAATAACGCAAAAACATCAGGATCTTGAGAAATTAAATAACCACGCACTAATGTTTTTGCATATCTTAATTCTCTTTTTTGTGTTAATAATGCTGCCATAGCTCTCAGACAATCTGCATTAATAATAAATCGTTTTTTATGTAAACTCATATAATAAGCTTGACTGGTTAAATCAGTAGCAGCGTTTAATAGGCTCATCATTAAAAAGCTAAAAATAAATAGTATTTTTTTAATCATGATTATCTCTTTATGCAGAAGTACCAATACCATGCACTATTCCTGCAAGATCTCTAAAAAATATTAATGATTTCAATTGCGCATTAGTTATTTTTATTTTTCTCTGCAAATTAGAAATCGCTACAGGATCAGAATCAACAATATTTTGTTGTGATAAAATAGCCATTTTTCGATCTAATGCCATTTTATATAATGATAAAATTAAAGTTTGCTCAAAAGCTGCTTCAAATGTATTAGACGTTGCAAAAAAAACTTCTAAAACACCACCAGAAGAAGTCGTTTTTTCGCTTATTTCATCAAGTTTCATACGCATTTTTTTTGTATATGCAGCATTATTAATTCGTAATCTTGCTTCTTCAGAATCTGCAGCATCAAATGCTTCTTGATCTTCTTGCGTAAAATAAAATGGTTTTTCTATATTATTTAACGCTTTTGGATTAAAAAACATTAAATTTGGACATCTTAAATGCATATATTGAGGCCATATAGATGTATCACCAAAATGAAATGTTGCTAAATCTTTAAATTCTTGCTTACGACTTAAAGCTATGCATTGTTGAAATACATTTTCTTTTTGGCTTACATAAGCATGTGAACATTCTCTTAATTCTTCTCTAGCTGGACCTCTTGTTTTTGATAATTTTGTAACAACATGAGCAGCTTCATCAGATGCATGCAAAACTAATAAATTTGCTGCTTTTAATTCAATATTGATTACAAAAAGTAATCCAAAAATTATTCTTTTCATTTTTTCTCTAAACGTTTAAAAGAATTTTAAACTTAAATGGTATGCCCGGCAGGATTTGAACCTGCGACCTACGGATTAGAAGTCCGTCGCTCTATCCAACTGAGCTACGGGCACATTACTATCAACATCAGATTAGTATACAAGAATCTCGCATTCTTTCAAAATTAAATTACTGAATCGGGCACAATAAAAAGCACTTTGAACTCTTGCGCAACTTGATGCAATTCATTTTTAATGCTTTCGGAGATATCTTTTGAATCAAACATCGTTTGATATATATGCGGGTATACAGATTCAACGTAGCTCATGAATTGTACAATAAATGCATGCGTTACGGATAAAGGAATATCGACCAAATAGCCTTCTTGCAAAATAAAAAGCATCAGTACTTCTTGCACAAATGTATACGTTGTATATTGCGGTTGCTTTAAAACTTCCATAGCTTTTTGTCCGCGAGAAAGACGATTTTGAGCTTCTTTATCAAGTTCTGTGCCAAATTGAGAAAAATCTAAAAGTTCTCGATATTGCGCTAGTTCAAGGCCTAATGTTTTCGTCATTTTTTTAACAGCGCGTGTTTGAGCTGCTCCGCCAACACGAGAAACAGAAAGACCTATGTTCACCGCCGGTCTCATGCCACTTTTAAATAATTGATCATCTAAAAAAACCTGACCATCGGTAATTGAGATTAAATTTGTAGGAATGTACGCAGTAATATCATCAGATTGCACTTCGATAATTGGCAAAGCGGTCAGTGATCCGCCCTTTGCAAGTTTCCCTGCTCGCTCTAATAATCGAGAATGCAAGTAAAACACATCTCCAGGATAGGCTTCTCGACCAGGAGGACGGCGTAATAATAAAGACATTTCGCGATAAGCAATTGCGTGATTACTTAAATTATCGTAAACAATCAACGCATCGTGTCCTTTTTTTCTAAAATATTCACCGATCGTACAGCCAACATAGGGCGCCAAGTATTGACACAAAACTGAATCACTCGAATCAGCGCTGATAATCACGGTATAGTCAAGTGCGCCATTTTCGTTAAGCAAGCGAATAATTCGTGCTAAATTTGCCTGACGTTGTCCGATGGAAACATAAATGCAATACACATTTTTGCCTTTTTGATTCAAAATAGTATCAAGTGCAATTGCTGTTTTGCCTGTATTTCTGTTTCCAATAATTAATTCTCTTTGACCTTTTCCGATAGGCACTAAAGAATCAACGACTAAAATACCTGTTTCTAATGATTCATTAATAGGAGATCGTTCGATAACACCAGGAGCTGGAGCTTCGATTGACCACATATCGTCATAATGAATGTCATCCAGTCCGTCGATAGGTTTGCCTACCGCATTTAATGTTCTTCCTAGCAATCCCATGCCAACGGGCGCTTTAAAAACATGTCCTGTACGATGCACAATTTCTAATTCAATTACTGGAATCGTCGCATGCAATAAAAAAATAGAAACATAGCTTTCGTCTAAATCAAGAACAATGCCAGAGTTTCCGCCATCAAATTCTACTAATTCGTTATAGACCACATGATCAAGCCCATGAACTTTACAAATACCATCGCCAACTTGGACAACAATGCCAATTTCTTCTAATTTTTCCTGCGCAGTATCTTGTAACGCTTTTTCAAACAACGTAACAAGATCAGTACTTTTTATTTTCATATGGTTAATCCCTTTCCGCTATTTTCTAATGCTTTTAATTGGGCCTGCACTGAGCGTTCCCATACATAATTTTGATTCGAAATTCGTAATCCTGCGATTAATGCAGAATTAATTTTAAAAGTACAGATAACAATCGCTTGTAATTGTTGTTTTAAAAACAATGCTATCTCTATTTTTTGTTGATCAGACATTTCTAGTGAGCTTTCGACCAACATAGTAATGATCTCTAACTGTTTTTTATATAGTTGCGCAATCTGATCAAAAATAGCGCCTAATAATAATGAACGCTTTTCTTTGATGACCACAGAAAAAAGATTCATGCATGAATTTGGTAATTTATAAAATGATATAATATCTTGCAAAGCTTTATCTTTAGCTTCTGCAGAGAGTAATGATACATCCATCAAAAAACAAGCTTGCTTTTTTTGTTTAAAAAAAAGACTCACCGCTTCAAATGAAAAAATATCTTGTCTTGTAAGATTTCTTGAAAAAACCTTCAGATAGGCACTTGCATAACGTTGAGCAAGGATGGTATGCATTTTGTTCATGCGTTATCCTTCTGTAGTGTGTCAAAAATGCGCGCCATATATTTTTTTTGAGCATCATGATTTTGAAAAAAAAGATTAATTTCTTTTTTTGTTTGTATAAAAATTTCTGGAGCAATAGTGCGCTGTAACATATTTTTGCATAAACCATCGGCGCGTTTTTTTAAATAATCTTGAGAAGTTAATGCAATTCGATCGAGTTCTTGTGCATGAAGCATATTTTTTTTATGTAAAGCCTCTTGCCAGCACGTTATTTTTTCTAACAAAGTGTTTGAATATTTTTTAAAATCTTCTATCTCTTTTTGTACTTTTTCTTGTTCTTTACTGTTTTGGTTTATTTCGTCTTCTAATACAGCAATTTCGTAAGCTTTTTGTTGCATGATTTCTTTAAGATAGGGTACGATATATTTTTTTGAAATATACACTAAAACACCAATAAGACAGCCAAAATTTAAACATTTATTTAACGTCTCTAGCCAAAATTCATTAAACATTCGTAATCCTTTTTACCAATTGTTTAACGATGACATGTTGCATGTTTTTTTGCGTTGCCAGATCACACTCTTGCACATGAATAAATGAATGTGTCGAAATTATTTTTGTATTAATAGAAATGGTTTTTGGTAAAGTTTGTGCAAAAGTAGTACGAATGTTTAAAAAAACTTTATTTTTTTCTGTTTTAACAACATGCAAGTCTGCTTGTGTTTTGCAAACAGATGCTTGTTTGTGCATTTTTTCTTGATCTTCAAAAGTAACTTGTTCAACGCATGGTTTAAAAAGAAATCTATCTAAAATAAACCAGGAGATAAGAAAGTTAAAAATTTGAATAAAAAAAGTAATATTAAAGTCGCCGATCATAATGCAACTCCTTACTTTTTTAGGACTAACCGGTTTTTGCGGCTAACGAAAGAGCTATTACAAATGCATACACCGCGCCAGTCTCTACAAGAATTAATCCAAAAATCATAGCCCATCTAATCTTGCCAGCATTTTCTGGATACTTACCTATATTTTCGCAGGCTTTAGAAGCGATAAGTCCCATTCCTAAAGATGGTCCTAGCGTTCCAACGCCAATTGCCAATGCCGCACCAATTGCAGCAGCAGCTTTTGCATAAAAAATTCCTTCTACCATCATTTGCAAAATCCTTTCTGGATAATAAAATTTTTTGATTTTATCGTGTAACAAGTTATTGTACTTTACTTTTTGTAAAACTGACAAGCAAGAATTAAAAAAATAATATAGGAATCTTTAAAGAATTAATTTTTAAGCTTAATCAACATCATTATGATTTGATAAAAGAGGAGTATCAGTTTCAAGTCCTAAATGATCTTTAATTGTTTCACTTGTTTGTTGTGGTAAAGCGCATCCGCCATTCGAAAATGTATTGACAACTTTGCCTAATCCGCAATATCCAAATCCTAAAGCAGCTCCGCAACCTGTTGCTAACAATGCATCTTTTAATCCTGTTATCGAAGGCAAGTTTCCAGAAAGTGCCATAGATAATCCAGCAGAAGCGCCAAGTAATGCTAATCGGCCAAAAGCTTTCCATTCAGTACGTTCACCAGCTTTAGCAGATCTATAAACGTGCGGTGATGCAACAATAAGCCCACAACCTGCAGCTATCGTAGGAATATGTTGTAATAAAGAGCTTCCTGTAAGTGATCTTGCGCTTTGAGCAATAGAGGATAAAGCAGTCTGTCGCAAATATGATAATCCATTACGAACAATGCCAGTGCTTGCAATCCACGGTAAAACACATCCTGAACCAAGCATCCAGTAATATGATGTTCGTAAACGTGCACGAACTAAAGCATTTTGTGTATCGATAGTTGTTTTATGAGGATTTACTGTTAATAATTCTTGAGGAAGGCTTCTTTTTTCATCTTCTCCTATTACTGGCAATTCTTCTAGAGCTGTTGCATGTTCTGTTGACTGATCATTTGCGTAATTTATTACAGAACGTTGATAGGCGAGTCCATTAAGTAGATCATATTTTATTGTTTGTTTATTCCTTTTAAAATTTGCTTTAAATGCTTCTAGTTCATCTGCATGAATGATAAAATGTAAGTGTTCATTTTGTTGTTCTGCTGTTATAGTATCATAATTAAAAATTTCAAGGTGCTCTGAACGTTCTTTTGTAAATTCGCGTTCTTTTTGTGATAGCAAATTTCCAACTTTATGAATATAGAGTTTATCTTTTAGCGTTGGGTTTTCTAAAGACATTATTGCAAAAGAATGTGATAATGCTGTGAGCCATGCGAGTCTTTTTTCGCAAGAGTCACGATATTTTTTTAACATATCACTGCTGTCTAATTCTTCAGCATAATGTTGTTGTAAAAAAGCATATTTTTGTTTTAAATCTTTTATGTGATTATTAAGTTCTCCTTGATTTTCAAATTTTTTTGGAGAAAATATTTCTTCTCTAAAAAAAATTTCTAAAAAATCAATACTACGTCTTGAATAATGGTCTAAATTTTTTGTAATATTAGTAGTTCTTTGTTGATTATTTGCTATAGATAACGTGGAAAGATCAGATTTATCAAACTTTGCATCTGTAAAAATTTTTAAAATTATAGGCTCACATATTTCATAATTAGGACAAGTTTTTAAAAAATCAAATATTTCAGAATTAGTATTTAAATTTCCATGACTTTCTTTTTCTGCATAACTTTTATTAAATACTTCTAATTTTTTTAAGAATATTAAATATGCTTTTATGGTTTTAAAGGCTTTAAATGCATCCCTGGGTAAAAATAATCCAGATTTATTAAATTTAAATATAATACTTTCTGTCGCTACTTCTTCTTCTGATGCCCCTTGTGTTCGCAATACCAAACACAACAAACTAGCTAAAATAATTTTTTTATTCATTTTTTTAATCTCCAAAACTAATTATTACTTTTTTTATGACTTGCAGCTTAAAATTTTCTAATTTTATAAAGCATACTATTTATTATATTTCAAATAGTAAAAATGTCAATCGCTTTGAATTGTTAAAGATTTAGGCTTGAGCAGGATCTTGCGCTTGCGGTTTTCTTAGTCGATCCCAAAAAAGTGAATTGATATTATTTTGAGGAGAAATCTTGTTCGACCTTGATATGGGCAATAAAGTATTGCCTTGTGCTGCATTAGCGTGTGGTGTGCCAAGAAATATACTTGAAAATGTATCAATTTTTATCTTAGGCAACAATAATCCATCATTGGTTTTTTTATTCGATAAATATCCAATACTGTTTAAAGCAATGCCAGCAAGTGCTCCACAGCCTGTTAAGACTAATCCTTCAAATAATCCACTTCCACTAGACGAGCAAATACCGCCTAAAAACCAACTAGCTCCACTTAATGCACCTATTCCTGCAGCTTTAACGAATGATCTTTTTAGTGTTCTTTGAATATTAATATCTGATTCGTTACTACATAAACGATGAAATGCAGCAGAATTATAGATACCTCCGGCGATAACAGCTGTTGCCAATCCAAGTCTCGAAACTGTTCCTAAAGAAGTTAGACCAAAGCCGAGCGTTGCGCATCCAGCTCGTACTAGGCAAGGTACAGAAGCACTTGTTGTTGCAACGATAATGCCCATTTTGGCTAATGTATTTCTTCTGGTTGCATTCCATGCAGCAACAGCAGAAACATGTGGATTACGAGTGATGAGTGTTATTTCTTCATTTGGATAATATCTTATAGGGTTGATTAATTTTTTGTTTAGTTCTTCATTCATATAAGCGTCATCTTCAGATACATCAGGCTGATTTAGATAATTAGCAAACTCAATCAACGCATCTCTATACGCATTTTGATCGAGTTCTGGAAAGGCTTGATTATTATAGTCAATTAATTGATCGAGTTTATCTAAATAATCAGCAGGAAAATTTGTTATTTTTTTCCCTTGATAAGCGCGCCAACCATTAAAGCATTCATCATTTGATCAGAGGTATGTTGTTTACGGGCGTCTTTCATTTCTTCTAGGCTTTGAGCAATGATCTTTGCTCGTTCGGTTTTTATTGTGGTAAATTGTTGTGCTTTTCTCAACGCTTTATATTCTTCAGAGTCTTCAAATGCTTTTAATGCTTTAGTGCAAGGAGTTGCGTCTATTTCGCCTTCTGCAGATGCGCCGTGTAATTGCAACGACATTAAAAGCAAGAATCCAATGACTATATTTTTATTCATTTTTTTAAATCCTATTTATTATTTTTGTATGCATTTAAGCTTAAGTAGAACTTTTTAATTCCTTAAAAAGTCTATTAAGATCAATAATTTTTGAATTATCGGGATCGCTAGGCGTAACAAATCTTGGTGCTGGCAATAAAGTACTTGTTTCTGCTGCTGCCTGATAAGGTGTGTTTTGAAAAATTTCTGGAACACTTGTCCTTGTTTGTTTAGTTAAAAATAATCCATCATTATATTTCTTATTTAAATAATATCCAAGGCCATTTAAAGCAGCTCCAGCAAGTGCTCCACAACCTGTAAAAAGCAACCCTTCCAGTAAACTATTTCCACTGCCACAACAAATACTTCCTGAAAACCAACTAGCACCGGCTAAAGCGCCTATACCTGATGCTCTTAAAAAAGACTTCTGAACAGTTCTCTTTGCTTTAGGGTTTTTTTCGTTAATACATAAACGAAAAAATTCAGCAGACTTATAAATGCTTCCTGCAAAAAGTGCAGCAGCTAAGGTAACTCCTGAAGCAATTCCTAAAGAAGTTGCGCCACACTTTAATGCAGAATATCCTGCTCCTGCTATAAAAGGAGCACAAACAGTAGCGGCTGAAAGCTTTAGTCGCATAGTTGCTAAAGTATTTTTTCTTCTTTGATTATATTCTTGAATTGAAGTAATATGCGGAATGCAATCAAGAGCAAATCCATCCTCTCTTGGTTTACGTTTTGTGCACTCAATAATATTTTTCGCGATGCCACTCTCATTGCCCAAAGGATCATCTGAAGCATTTAATGCATTAGAATAATCTATCAATTGTTCTTGATAATGAACTTGTTCAAGTGCGTCAAATGGTTGAAAATCAGATTGAACTAATTTTTTTAAGTTTTCTTTGTATGCTATTTTATTGAACGTAAAATTAATATAGCTGCACCATTCTGGATTCTCAAGATTTATTGCAATCATCAAAGCATGTGTTAATTGATCAGTGGTATATTTTTTACCAGTGGCTTGCATTTTTTGCAGGCTTTCAACAATTATATTTGCTCGTGTAAAGGCTATATTGACAAATTTTTTATCTGTTAGCCACTCTTGATATTTTGTAGAATCTTCAAAGGCTTTTAAATCTCTCATGCAGGGAGTTTCATCTGTTTCGCCTTCTGCAGATGCGCCGTGTAATTGCAATGACATTAAAAACAAGAATCCAATGACTATATTTTTATTCATTTTTTTTAAATCCTATTTATTATTTTGTATGCATTCAAGCTAGTCAAGGATAGCTGCAATGCATCAATTAATCAAGTTGCTCTTGTATCTCTAATGCCTCATAAGGAGATTGTATTGATGAAGCAATAAATGCAATAATCTTGTTTTGAAGTGCTTTCATGCGGATTGTATCAGATTCGAATTCTGTATCAACGTCCAAAACAAGCACGGGAATAGTATGAGTTGTTGCGTGAATTTTGTGCATAAGCCAGTCTTCGTGTTTTGCGTGTAATTTTTGCAAATATTCTAAAGAGAGCGCGCTTTCTTCTTTTCTGTCCCGTTTTTTTAATCGTTCAAAACATTTTTCAGGGCTTGTTTTTAAATAAATAAATCCTGATGGTTTAGGTAAAAAATAACTTACAAGCCAATCAAAGGTTTGCTGATACAAAGACCATTCTAGTGGGCTTAGGGTGCCCATTTCGAAACAGTTTTTTGCAAAACAATATCGATCTGAATAGACAGAGCGCTCGATGATTTGAATTCCTTGTCCTAATTCTAGAGCCTTTCTTTTTTGTTCCATCATGCGCGTTAAAAAAGCATACGATTGAAATGTGTAGGCCCAGCGTTTGGTATCTTTATAAAAAGCATCCAAAAGGTTCTGGCCAGCAGCAACTGATTGCCATTCAGCAACGGGCTCTTGCACAATTTGCACAGAAAGCGCGTTTTGAATAAGTCTTAAAAAAGTTGACTTGCCTGCGCCGATGTTTCCTTCCACCATAAAACTTTCTATTGATCCCGTTTTTTTCATCCATGAACCTTTGATTTTTTTATTATTATATTTTGATAAAGATCCAAAAAGTGTACGCGGGAATACAAAAAAAGCCACTTCAGTTTTTTAACGATCGTCATCCTGAGGCGCGATCCAAGCGCCGTGAGTATCCAAAACATACTTTTTGATTTGCTGTATCGCTACATCACGCTATAATATTTTTTATAATTAGTTTGAATATTGTTTTCTTAAAAAGAATGAGAACTTTGAGAAAATTTTTTACAATTATTAACTTTTTAAATTCGGTAAACTCTTGATCCTCACGGCGCTTGGATCACGCCTCAGGATGACGATCGAGAGAGATGAGGCATTGTTTTGAAGTTAAAAATTTTTAGTTATAGTGCGCTGCATAACCATGAGGAATTGCTCGTTATGAAACGTCTTTTTTTTATTACATTTTTTATAATATTTTCTTTATTTTGTTCGCAAGAATCTTGGCAAGAAGCTTTTGAAAAAGATCTTTTTGAGTTGCAAGATAGTTATGCAATTGATGTCGAAGATTGCTTGACTGAGCCTTTAACAAGGGCTGTTATTTCGCAAGATGCAGCAGTTATTAATTTAACGGATCCTTTAGGCCTGATTAAAGCTCAAAATGTATTAAAAAATCCTTTGTATTACTACAGTTTTCCACCGATTAGAAGAAGTGTTATTGATGAGCCCATGTTTCAGCAATTTACTGATCGGGCACAGAAAAAAACTAAATTACAATTTTTGCCTTTTTTTGAACAAACATTTAAAGAATATTTTTATGGAACTAAAGAATCCATCAATAGTTACATCGATATGATTCAACAACCATTGAATGATCAAGTAAGTGATCTTATTACCGAAATTGATATTGATGATTTTTTACCACGCGGCTTTACGGTTACTAATTTTTTAGATCTGTTTAGTACTATTTTTCTCGAGCAACGGCAAACTGGTTTGATGTTTGAATACGAAAAAAATACTCGTCACTGGTCGCTATCCTTTCGCATCCCTTTTTACTATTTAGAACATAATTTAAATATGCCCGAAAAAGATCGTGAACGCGTACAGAATGATCCTTTTTTTTCATCAAGTGGTAATGATGAAATGGAATTTGCGCGAGCACATCTTATCAGCGATAGACTTGGATTTGGGGATACACGCATTAACTTTGAACATGTTTTTGTAAACAAGCGTATGCAAGTTTTTAGTGCGGGCGTACGGTTTACGATTCCGACTGCTTTTTCGGTAAAAAAAGGTTTGTACGGAACTCATTTTAATGTTTTTCAAAAAGATCCAAAATTTGATTTGTATACCGATTTGCTGCTTCCTGGATTGAGTACGCCGCCTGATCAGAATATTCCTTTAGTGCAAAGTAATGTTAATGATTTTGGATATGCTGTATTAGATAGGCTTTCTACGATATTGCTTGAAGCGCCAACAGGGAATCGTGGTCATTTTGGTATCGGTATTTTTAGTCATAATAAAATGATTTTTAGTCCAAAATGGTCGTTGACAGGATTAACGAGTGCAGAGATTCTTTTGCCGGCGCATGAACAGCGGTTTTATATTCTACAAGCACCGAATTCGGCCTTTAATGCATTTGATTGGAATGATGTCTCTCCTGCAACAGGTAAATTGCAAGAAAAGCTTGCGTTTTTGAATGCGCAATTTATTCAAAAATTCTTTCCACAGCGCTTTACGACACTTGTGTTTCCGGGCCTTATTATTCAAAGTACGTCGGCATTAACGTATGCAGGAGAAATTGCCACAATAACTGGTGGGTCAGATTTGTGGTGGAAAACAAAAGAAAGTTTGAGCCATATCGAGGCACCTGAAGCAACAAAACCTCTTATGAATCTTAAAACGGCAAAGGGTCGATTTGCTTTTCAGTCAAAATTATGGTGCTCTCTTGAAAAATCAAGTGTACGTCATCCTTCATTTAGGTGTGGATTACGTGCGCAAGTATCAGTTAATTCTTTTGGAGTTGGTGATGATTGGGGCTTTTCGTTCCTTCTTCAGAAAGATTTTTAATATAAAAGGAACATTTTTTATGCAAAAAAATTTTTTTACTCTCAGTGGATTGTGTTCAGTAATATTTTTAACACAAGCTTCTTCGCAACCTATCAATAAACTTCCACAACCTGTATTTTCTGGTAAACATGAACGTCATCATACAAATTTTAGAACACTTGATATTATTCCAAAACTTGATGGTTCATTTTTTGACGCCTGCGCTATTCAAGATGCCTTTCAAGTTATTCATGTTATTTTAGAAATTCAATATGGAAAGCTTGATCACATCACAAGACAGCGTACAGGAAGCTATACGTTAAACGATGAAAAAGTATCTTTGAAAGATCTGATTATTCTTGAAGCAAAAATAAGAAAAAATACGCAAGCATCTCATCAAGAATTAGCAGCAATTCAAGCTTGTTTGCGTACGATCAAAGATGATTTTAATGCTCAAATGAAGGCTTTAAAAAAGCATGATTCTGCATCTAAATCTAATGCGGTTGCTGATGGCATTAGAAAAAAACTTATCGATCATTTTTTAGCAGATCAAAAAATTACGGATGAAATTTTAAGAAATCCAGAAGATCAAACGGCTTTTGATAATGCTAGTTCAACAGAATTTTTTAGATTTTTGAATAACTTAAAACATTTCCTTGAAGATTTAACAGATTCCTGTACTGTAGCATATAAGAGCTATAAAGATTTAATCAAAAAGGCCCATCAAAGCCATAATTCATAATAATTTTTTATCAAAAGCCCCCATGGAAAAATTAAACGGAACCGTAGAACGATTTCTTTTTCAAGATTCTGAAAAAGGTTTTTCTGTTTTTTTATTTTCCATTGAAAAAGAAAAAAATCTTGTTGTTACAACCCGTGCGACTTCGTTTCATATCGGTCAAGATCTCGAAATAGAAGGCGCATGGGTTACGCATCCTAAATTTGGAAAACAATTCGAAGCGCAAACCGTTCGTGTTTTTTTGCCTACGAGTGTTATTGGATTACGTCGTTATTTAAGCTCCGGCATGATCAAGGGTATTGGTAAAGTTTATGCCGATAAGCTTGTGAACTATTTTGGTGCGCAGGTTCTTGAAGTTATTGATAAAGAACCAGATCGATTGCAAGAAGTTCCTGGTATCGGTCCTAAGCGCGTTGAAACAATCATAGCTGCCTGGCGTGATCATAAAGAAGTTGCAAATATTATGGTTTTTCTTCAGGACAAGGGCGCATCACCAGCATTTGCCGTTAAGATTTATAAAAAATATGGAGCAGCTTCTATCAGCATTGTTACCGAAAATCCCTATAAACTTGCAGAAGATATTTTTGGTGTTGGATTTAAGACAGCAGATACGATTGCGCAAAATTTAGGTTTTGAAAAAGAGTCAAGCAAACGAATTAAAGCGGGTATACTCTTTGCGCTTAATCATGCAAGTTCATCAGGCCATTTGTACGTTGAAATCGAAACATTAAAAAAACAGATTATTACGCTTTTGGAGCTTACGCAATCAGATAACATTGCAGAAACTATTCGCCAATCGTTGCGCCATTTGCATGATGAAGACAAGATAAAATTAATAACAAAAGAATTAACGCATTATATTACGACAAGCCAATTTTATCATATCGAAAAAAATAGTGCTAAAAAGTTGCAAGCTTTACAAAAACATGCATCTGCCTGTGAATTTATTATACAAGATATATACGCTTCGTTGCGTGTTTTTAAAGAAAAAGAAATTGAACTTAATGAAGCGCAGCAAAAAGGCATTTTAGATTCCTTGCAATCTAAAGTTTCGATTATTACCGGTGGTCCAGGAACAGGAAAGACAACATTAGTTAAAAAATTATTACAGATTTTGGATCAACATAAAGTAACCTATAAACTTGCAGCTCCAACGGGTCGTGCTGCAAAAAGAATGATCGAAAGTACTGGAAAATTTGCTGTTACCTTACATCGACTTTTGGAATTTAATCCACAAACTTTTACCTTTACCTACGATGAGCGCAATGCTTTAAAAGTTGATTTTTTAATCATCGATGAATCGTCGATGATCGATATTTTTCTTGCATATGCAATTATTAAAGCCTTGCCATTAACAAGTCATGTTATTTTTATCGGAGACATTGATCAATTGCCGCCTGTTGGTCCAGGAAACTTTTTGCATGATCTTATCAAGAGCAAACTGTTTCCCGTTACAACATTGTCTTTTATTTTTCGACAAAGTCATAATAGTTTGATTGCGTATAATGCGCATCTTATTAATCAGGGCAAAATGCCCGTACAGAAAGCAGATTGTACGTTTAAAGATTATTTTTTTATTCCAGAAGAAGATCCTGGAAACATTCTTATACATTTAAAAAAAATCATGCACTATTTGCATCGATTTAGCATTAAACAACAGGATGCAATTATTCTTTCGCCCATGAATAAAGGCGTTGCGGGAACCCAAAAACTTAATAATGATATGCAATCTCTGATGAATCCTGAAAAAAAAGATGCTTTTGAGCGAATGTTTTCTACTTTAAAATTAGATGATCCGGTTATTCAAATTCGTAACAATTACGATAAACATGTTTTTAATGGAGATATTGGCATTATTAAACATATTAATGCTGAAGATAAAATAGTTACGGTAACGTTTTTGGAAAAAGAAATTCAGTATGATTTTAGTGAGCTTGATGAACTTTTGTTGGCATATGCAATTTCGATTCATAAGAGCCAAGGGTCAGAATTTAGTGCAGTTATTATTCCTTTATTTATGCAGCATTTTACACTTTTACAAAGAAATCTTATTTATACAGCGCTTACGCGTGCTAAAAAAGTCTGTTTTATTATTGGTCAATACAAGGCTTTAGCAATGGCAATTAAAAATACAGAAAGCTCACAAAGAATAACGTTTTTAACGGAATATTTAACTTCAGAATTAGTGTGCCGATGAAAAAAATAGTATTTTTATATGTGCTTTTATCTTGTATTTTTATAGAAGCAAAAACACTTATGATTCGTTGTGAAAGTTCTGAAGAGAGCAGTATCTTTGATGACTTTTATCAAAAGATAAGTAATGCACTTTCGTGGAATATTCGTATTTGGCAAAAGTCAAAACATGTTCATCAAGTTGATAATGCGTCGTATATTAATCGTTTGCAGCCAGATTTTTTTTTGATGTTGCGTATTATTATTGATGCTCAAAAAAGTTCTTCTTGTTCCGTTTATTCTTTTGCATGGAACAAGACTGATAGTTGGCCAAAACAATCTACTGATTTATCTTTTACGCCATTTTATACAACGCATACCGTGCATGCGCATCAAACGGCTATCTATGCGCAATCATTTTTAAAATTATTATGTACGAGTGCTCTAGAACAGTTTGATAGTGCGTATTATCAGTGCCCATACAAACCGTTGGAAGGAATTTTGTGCCCTGCTTTTTCTTTAGAAATTGTGTTGCCTTCGCTAGAGTATTGGAAAAAAATAGAGCATATTTTTATAAAAAATATAGCATTACTTTTGTTGTAAAACCATAAAGGAATAAGCATGAATTTTTTAGACCCTAAAATAGACTTTGTTTTTAAAAAATTATTTGGCACCATCACGAATAAAGATACTTTTTTAAATCAAGCATTCGATGTTTTGGCAGAAAGTAATTGGTCTCGAGAAGAACGCGAAACCTATGATCGAATTATACACGCCGAAAGATGTCGCCAAAGCGAAATAAAAACTGCAATAGAAGATGCATTATTAGAAGGCAAAGAAAAAGGAAAAGAAGAAGGCATTAAAGAGGGTGAGATAAAAAGTAAAATGAACATTGCCAAAGAAATGCTTAAAGAAAAATTCAATATTGAATTAATTTCTAAAGTTACAGGTTTAACTATCGAAGAAATTAAAAATTTATCATGAAAAAAGAATTATTGATTAGTATTATATTAGGAACAGTTATAGGATTTTTTGTTGTAAAAGCTGTTCCTTTACTTATGCAAGAACAGGATAGTATGGAAAAAAATATTTATGGATATACGTATATTGGTTCACTAGATCAAGCTATTGCGCTATTTCCAAAAACAATAACAGCATTAAAAGAACATTCTCAAAAATCACGTGAATGTGCATTATCAATTTTGCAAACAATTATAGATTGTCCAGATCATAAACAGACTAAAGAAACAATGCTAAGAGCTTATGACAGAGCCTATGCAGCCGTAGTTTCTGATGGCATTCTGTTTCCTGTAAAAAGCCTTTATCAAGATTCAGAAATGCAAAAAGTAGCAGAAGAAGAAGCTTTAGCAACGAGTGTTTTTACTACAGAACATTTTGAATGCAATCAAGCTTTGTATGATGCGTTTAATCGTTATCTTTTAGGAAATGCTCAGCGCGAAGTATTTACAAAAGAAGAAAAGCATTTTCTTAAAAAATTAATGGATAATTTTAAACTTGCAGGAATGCATCTTCCTTTAGATCAACGCACAGAAGTGATGCGCTTGAAAAATGAATGTGCTGAATTAGCATTAAAATTTGAAACAATTATCGATGCTGATGTGTCAAAAATTCTTGTTGCTGAAGATGCCTTGCAAGGAGTTCCTGAACAATTTAAAGAAACACTAACGATAGAAAATGATCACTATGTTCTTTTTATGGATTATCCAACTCGTGATATGATTTTAAAATATTGTTCTGTGGAAGCTACGCGAAAAGAATATTATAAAGCATTTAATAATCGTGCGTATCCAGAAAATGAAGCTGTTTTGAAAAATCTTCAATTAAAAAGACATGAACTTGCACGTGCATTAGGATTTGAAAATTACGCAGCATATAATCTTTATGATTTAATGGCTAAAGATCCTCAGGTGGCATGGAATTTTGAAAATGATTTACAGCAAAAAATTGTCAAAAAGGTTCAAGAAGAATTTGATTTTTTAGTACAACATCTTCCTGAAAATATAAGTTTAAGGGCTGATGGGAAACTGAATCCGTGGGATATTTCGTATGTTGCTGAAGCTATCAAAAAAGAATATTATGCGATTAATGAATTAGAATTTGCCGAATATTTTCCTTTAAAAAATACGCTGCAGCACCTTTTTAAAATATATGAATCTTTTTTTGATTTAAGCATTACTGAAGTTCCGGTGCAAGGATTGTGGCATAAAGATGTTATAGCATTAACAATAGCTAAAAAATCATCGAACGAAGTGATGGGTTATGTTTTTATGGATCTTTTTCCTCGAGAAAAAAAATATGGTCATGCGTGCCATTCTACAACACTTCAAGGTTTTGTTTTTTCTGATGGAACGCGATATCCAGATGTTTCTGTGTTAGTTTGTAATTTTACAAAGCCTACAAAAGATCAAGATTCGTTATTGCGTTATGGTGAAGTTAAAACATTTTTCCATGAATTTGGGCATGCATTGCATGCTGTTTTAGGGGCAACTGAATATGTTGCGCTTTCTGGAACATCAGTAGAACGTGATTTTGTAGAATTGCCATCGCAGCTTTTAGAGAATTGGATAGAAGATCCAGTAATATTAAAAACGATTAGTTCTCATTATAAAACAGGCGAAGCGCTTTCTGATGCATTAATTGAAAAAAGATTGCGATTATTAGGTTTTTGTCGTGGTATAGGTATTGCAACACAATTGTATTATGGCATGCTTTCGTTGCATTATTTTGGTAATGATATTCATGCATCACTTGCCAGTGTAGCTCAAGAAATAGCTGAAAAAAATCAAATGTTTGTTGCGTATGATTCTGATACACATTTTTATTGTTCATTCGGTCATTTGTCTGGATATGGAGCTGCTTATTATGGCTACTTGTGGTCATTAGTATTTGCAGATGATGTTTTTGAACAGATTAAAAAAGAAGGATTGCTTTCTGCTCAAGCAGGATTGCGTTATCAAAATGCTATTATTGGTCGAGGAGGAAGTTGTGATGCGTATGATATGTTACGCGATTATTTACAGCGCGATCCTTTGCCAGATGCTTTTTATAAAAAATTGGGATTGTAATGAATGCATGTTCCAGAATTATGTAGAGGGTTTATTCTTAATCAGCATGGATCAGTTTTTTCTTTATTAAGTCTTCAGGAAGGTCGAATCGAAAAAATTATTGATATGAAAAAAGAAGGGCTATCGCTATATAGAGGTTCTTTTATTACCTATCAAACGACTCGTAAAAATTTTTCTAATCGATTTTTTATTGCTAACATTCAACTTGATTTATGTGCAACACAGCTTGCAGGACATGACATTTATCTGTTACATGCCATTATTGAATTTTGTTATTTTTTTATTCCTTTAGGAAGTCATGCAACACAAGTTTTTTATTTTTTGCTAGAATTATTTGAGCATTATTATAGTTCTTTCTATTCTTTTGCTTTAATAAAAAAAATTCTTTGTAAGCTTTGTATTTTTTTAGGTATATATCCAGAAGAAGCGGCTATTCAGGTCTTTGCGCAACAGATTGAAAAAATGCCTATTGACAATTTGTTAACGACATCCTTACAGTTGGAGTGTGATGAATTGATCAATAAGTGGCTTGCTTGGTGTATTGATATGCATCCTAAAAAAAAATTTTTTAAAGCAATGCCTCTGTTATTAAAAAGTGATAAGCTATGAAAAAAATAATAAGTTTTTTAATTTTTACACAGAGTTTTTTTATTTCTGCTGATATTTTTGATTCATTTGGATTTGGTCAAAAAAATAGTCCTTTAAATGTTGTTATTGGTGCAGACAAAACGCACGAAGATCTTACGCATATAAAAAATAGCTTAGAGACTTTACAAAAAGAAGATGTTGTTTTGTACGAAGATGTAATGACGCAGAGCGAAAAATGTAAAAAACAAATTAGTGTTATCGAAGGTGGTAAATTTGGAGAAAATCAATATACAACTAGAATTATAGTGACATTAAAATCGACCATGCAAGCGATTGCAACATTAAAAACAATTCGAAAAGAATTGGCTTCTGTGTTTAAGCAGCATATAGGATTACTGCAAGATTCGTTAAAAGAAGTGGTGCAACTAGAGCAAGAAATTTCAGAAAAAAAAGCGTTATATACTTTTGATGATCTTCAAGAATTATCTGCTCAAATTGCTAAACAACAAGACAGTATCGAAAGTGAAATTGCCCGAAAAAAAGAAGTTGCGGTAGATGTAGAAAATCTTAAACAAAAATCTGTAGCTTCTGAAAAAATGCATAAAGATAAGCTTAAAGAACAATCAGATTTTTCTAAAGAAGTAAAAACAGGCGAGCGTTATGTGCGCGTTAAAAGTGAGCTGTTAGATGCCGAAGTAATCTTGCTTTTGTATGAAAAAGATAATGCATTAATTCGATTAAAAGAAAAAGAAGCACGACTTTCTTACGTAAAAGATGTGATTTTATTAGAAGAAAAAAAGTTACAACTTTTAAAGAAAAAATTTGATTTTGTGGTTCGTGTAGCATTACGTATTGATCACGAAGATGTTGTGCACGCAGAAGAGCATCTTAAAGAAATTAAGCAAAAACATATGTCTGTACAGGAATCATATAATCAAGAAATCGAAGCGTTAGTTATTAAAGAAGATGCGTATAAAAAAGAACTAGCACTTTTACAAAAAAGTTTTTCTGAGCCTGGAAAAAATATTCAAAATAGTGATGAATGGGTTGCGCAAGTTTCAACATTAGAAGAGTTTTCTATTCTTGCAGAGCTCTGTTTTAAAAATGATGAATTGCTCTGTTGCCAGTCAGATATCGATCTTTTGCAGGCAAAAATTGAATTAGATCAAACAGCCTATCGAGAGCAGGAATTAACAACAGCAATGTTGGTTTCGTGGTATAAAATTAAACATCTAAAATTTAGAACACGTGAAGAATTGTCAACAGAAATAAAGCGTTATCAAGATGCAGTCGTTGAGTTTGCGCGCAATCAATCTGTAAGCGAAGAAAAAAAAACAATAGCTACACATCATCTTAATGCTCAAAATCATGCATTAGTTAATTTAAAAAATCATAAAGATGCTTTGCAAACAAAAAAGCGAAACTTCCCTTCTGTAGATGAAAAAAAAATAGAATATATTTTTGAATATTTTGAAAAAGCGCAAACACTGATTACAAAACAAATTGAGCAAGCGGGCAATAGTATTGAATTGTATACAAAGGTCTTAACATTATTGCAAACGAATAGCATGCAAAGTGAGTCAATGATTGTTGAGTTACAAAAAGTAAGCCTTTGGCAGCGTTCTCGTGGTGCCATTTCATGGGAAGGTATAAAAAATATTTTTCCTGATATTCGTAATTTTTTTTATGATTTACGTGCTTTAGGAGCGCATTTTTTATTCACGCCATTTATTGTGCACGAAGTAATACACGAAATTATTACGCATCCTTTGCATGTTTTTCTGTTCATTTTAAAACTACTGTTTTTATTTTTGTTATATCTTTTGTTGTCTTATGTTTTGCCTTATTGTGCGCAACAATTATTGAGTATGCAGCGTGATTATCGAGGAATGTATCTTATAGGAAGGGTTTCTGGGTTTTTATGTAATTTTTTATATAACTACAGAATTTCACTTTTTATCTGGGCAGTTTGTTTATATTTTGTAGAGTACAGAGGATTGTCTGAGCTTTTTCCAAGTATTGTTTTTTATATAATTTCTATTTTTTATCTTTTATATATCGCGCGTATTTTGGTGCATAAATTTATTATTTTTAACACGGTTAATAAGTATGATATTTTGAATGAGTCTTTTCAGCCGCGTTTTGCAATTGTTTTTTCCTCGTTTTTATACGCTACTGTTATTATTGTTTGTTTTAGAGAAAGTTTTCTGTTAGGTGGCTATGCGCATTCAGAAGTGCCTAATATTTTGCTTGCTTTGTATTCGATTATTATTCGCGGTCTATTGTTAGCATTGATTAGAAAAGAAGATTTATTAAGCATCATTCCTTCCAAAACTCCTTTGTGGGCGTGGATATGGAATGGTGTTAATACTTATTATTATAGTCTGCTCAGTCTTTTTATTATTCTTATGATTTTAAGTGACCCGCATATCGGTGGTTACGATAATTTAATGGCATATTTATTTTGGGGGATTGTAGGGACCATTGTTGTTGTGCAATCATTATTTCTGTTTTATGGATTTGTCAGAAGAACCTCTATAACATTATTTTTTTCTTCTGAACGAGAAGCTTTAAAAGAACGTTTTTATTTAGCAAAAACTTGTTATAGCATCATGGCTGTTCTGCTTTTAGTCTTTTTTATATCTTTAGGATTGTGGCTTATTTTATGGTTTTGGGGAAAGTCAATTTCTCTTTCATCATTCACAGAGTTTTTTACGCAACCATCACTATCAATAGGATTTAAAGATGGGCAATTTCAACAAAAATTAAGTATTTTAGATGTATTAAGAACGTGTTCATTCATTCCGTTAAGCTTTATTTTAGCATCTTTTATCGATAAGTTTGTGCTTTTTCGTGTTTTTGGAATGCTCTTAGTCGACCCTGGAATTCATAATACTGTTTCAACAATAACCTATTATTTAGTCGTGATTTTGGGCATTACGTTTGGATTGTTGCATGAAGGTTTTGGATTCTTAGTTGCGTGGTATTTAGGACCGCTTTTGTTCGGTTTAGCTTGGGCCTTGCGTGATACGTTTAATGATTTTGTAGCCTATTTTATTTTGCTCGTTCAACGGCCATTAAAAGTTGGTGATTATATAAAATTAGATGAAGAAACGAGTGGCGTTGTAAGAAGAATTACGCCTCGATGTGTCGTTCTTCGCAAGCAAAATAGTTTTAGTATGATTGTTCCTAATTCAAAAATGATGACAGCTGTTATAGCAAATTGGGATTACAGTAAAAGTTTCGTGGCGTTTCCTGATATTACTGTAGCAGTTCGTTATTTTGAAGATCCTTTTTTTGTGCGTGAACTTTTACTTAAAGCGATTGAAGAGACTGACAATATTTTAAAAAATCCAACTCCAGTTATTCGATTAGAAGAGTTTGGCGTTAATGGTTATGTTTTTCTTGTTCGTGGTTTTATTAGTTCAGAAAAAACTCTGGATCAATGGGATATTGCAAGTAATGCTCGTTTTGCGATTGTAAAAATTTTGCGATCAAATGGTATTGAACTTTCGTTTCCTGTGCAAATTATTCATCTTAAAAACAATGATCAACAGAAATTATAAAACTATATTCCTAAATAAACGCAATTTGATTCAAAGTTGATTTGTTGTGAAAAATCAGTCATAAGAGCTTTATTTTTTGCATCATATATTGTAGATGGTGTTGCAAAATTCCAACCAGCAGGAACGTACGGAGTTGCAGGATCATTTAAAAAAAGAGGTAGATAGATAAATAAACCGCCAGCAATGTTAATGGCGACGGTGTTTGACAATGAATATGAAGAAAGGTTTATGTTTGCATTTGTAAAATTGCTTTGAGTATTTGTATCACCACTGATAAAAACATTCATAAAAAGGTTTCCGATGGTATCCTGACTTCCAAATCCTGGCAATGTTTGTATAAAATTACTTACAGAAACGGTTGTTTGAGGTAGGTTTGTCAAGCAAGAAGGATTCCAATAATATCCAGCAACAGATCCGTTTTTAAAAAAAGCTTGAGATAATTCTTGTAATGATTGTGAATAAATAGCGGCTAAGTTTTGAAATTTTTTATTGGTAAAATAACATAACGATTGTGGAGCTGGATTTGCATAATAATTTGTGTAAAACGGAAAAACGTATTGGCCATTTTCTGTATTGTAAGGACCAAAATTAAGAGGAGTTGCTGTATTTTGCCCCGATTGAGGCATTGTGTTTACAGTACCGCCAGATCGATTTAAAATATCTTTTTGACTTAAATTTTTTCCTGTATAATCAATATTTGTATCTTGTGATCCAAGTTGCCATATAAGATTTGAAGTAAATGGAATTTGGCTAAATGATTGATATTGATTATCGCCAGCATATAATGAATTGTATCGAATTAAAACTGCGCCTGCTCCTTGTCCAACATTAAATATATTATTTACAAATTCGTTTAAAGATTGTGGTAAATAATTTATGCCACCATTAATGTAATCAAATACTCCTATGCCATTATAAAATCCAAAACTACCTTTATAAATATTATTACTACGTGAAGTGTAAGAAACATAAAAATTTCTATAAAAAGCTCTTGCGATCGTTAAAAAATCTGGCCACGAAAAGAGGCTGTTTACAGAGTTTGAAATGGATGAAAGATTTGGTCTTTGAATAATTAAAGGATTGCCTGAACTTAAGACACACGGTGAAAAATAGCCTTGTGTAAAAATAGGATTTAAACCATAAAATATGCCAGCGTAATTGCTACTTGACCACCATTGCAGGTATGGAATGCTAGGATTTGCCGTATTGGTTGATTGCCAATTGTATGATTGATTCACATCTAAAAAAGTTGCGGTTGTGTTCAGAGGAGGAATAATTAACTGATAGCCAGGCTGTCCTAGCGGCGATGGAAGATTGAATGTGCATAAAACTCCTTGTAATGCAGTAGAAGAAGCATCTATTGTTTGGATTATTATTGCCGAAAGCACGAGATAAAAAATGATTATATTTTTTTTCATGATAATTCCTTTTTTTTATAATAATCTTTACGAAGATGCTGCTACTGGTAATAACCACATATCTTTTTGAGATGGATTTTGAGCTTTAGCGTTATTTAAAATATAGTTTTGACCAAAAATAGTTCTTGAACTTGATAAATTTTGTTTTGACGACTGACTGCCTTTTGGCATAACTATCGTGAAGTTTTCATTTGCAGCGCCAGGAGTAGTAAGCATATATTCAACAACAGAAGTTGGATAAGATTGACCTTGAGGTTGTTGATAGACTGATTTTTGGTGTTCATCTACAAGATAAGAAGCTGGCAAAACTAAAGCATCGTAAGGACAATAAATTGATTGAACGAGCAATCGAGAAGCCATCATGAGTCGTAAGTAAGCCCAATCAAGAGGAGAGCTTGTGCCTAGCCAATCTGATGTAGCTGGAGTTGGAAATACCTGATCTAAGTATAAATATGGATTCAAGTAAATTTGTCTGGAAAAGTATTTTTTGTAAATAGAAGAATAGCTTGTATTTTGTGGCCATTCTTGTGATGAAAATATGCTGCTATAGGTGTTACTGGTTAAGTAGCCGTTCATGAGTCCTTGTAACATCAAATAAGCAAAGCTATAATCAGCAGATTTGTTTTTAGGAAAAGCCATAGAATATAAAGCACCAATACCATCAAAAATAGTTCTTTGCGAAAAGTTTGCAGGGATTGTGCCGCTGCTTGGAGTTGGTAATGTAGTGAGACCGAAAGCACTTTGCATGATACTTGTGGTAAAATTTAACGGAAAATCATATGGATTTAATTTAACAAGACCTAAAATAGTTGGTGTAATGTTTCCTCCGGTATCGAGTATTTTTGCAACAACAGCCCATTGATGAGGAACAGCAAAAAAATTATTTATATCAGTTTGGTTAAAAGAATAATCATTACTAGCAGTGCTACCAGGGCCGCTTGTAGAATTTGGTAAGCCTTGTGCAAGATTTATATAAATTGGTGCCTGTGTTTCTGTTGTAGACATTGGAAGGTTAGCTGCGGTGACAGTCATTGGATTTTGAGTTTGTAGTGTTTGACCAGACATTGTTGCTTGACCGGCCATACAAAAAGTTACTGAGCGTTGCATGACAGTGCCACTTCCCGTATAGGTATTGCCAGGATTATCAGCAGGATCGTAAGAGGTATAAAAAGCTGGAGCGGTTGATGAAGGATT
>JACCDT010113566.1_pt1 | contig 26997 bp, 24 predicted proteins | sample 7446291 | NCBI WGS metagenome assembly JACCDT01 (sample SAMN15323446, study PRJNA562643) | freshwater metagenome | isolation source: river surface water | place: USA:Blue River Watershed | collected 2017-08-17 | reverse complement strand
TGTTGAAGATGAATTACAAATCCAGAGCGTTTGCGACCTGGTGACTTAATTACGATGTCCACTTCACAGCCAAGGCGGGTGAGCATACGCATAATTCGTTCAACAGAAACATCACGAAACTGACCCTTCAAGAGTCGTGAAACATCAGGTTGAGTAATTCCCATCGCTTGTGCAGCTTGTGCCTGAGTAAGTTTTTTGTCGCACATGATTTCGTCTATACGGCTTACCAATTGGGCTTTTAGCAGGTGTGTATCTGGATCGCCATAGCCAAGATCTGCAAACACGTTTTTGGTGCCGCGTCGTATTTTGATTTCATTTTCTTTAGTCATCTTTAGCTCCAAATCGAGATTTATGGTCCATTTCGGCCGCTTTTAGTCTCTTTTTTACAAGGTCGATATCTTCTTGAGGGGTCTTAATTCCTTTTTTTGATTTTTTCTGAAAGGCATGCAGGACATAGATTGCAGAATCAAATTTGACGGTGTATACAGCGCGGTATGTGTCACCCTGGTGATCGTCGATTATTTCTAGAACGCCAGCTCCACCAAATCCCTTCAAGGGTTTGGCATTGGCGTGCATTCGTCCGACCTGCGCCATGTAGAGGGCAAAACCCATCACATCTTGGACCAAATCGGGAAAAGAACGAAAATCCTTGTAACTGGATCCGACCCATTCGACGGGTTTTATCGATTTTGATGGCATGCGTCCATTATGGTGGATCCACCATAACCTGTCAAGTAAGTCTTTTCTGGTGAATTGATATGATTCAGCTTTTAGTACTTAAGAGTGTTGATAGCTCTGTGTTTGTCTTCGGGATCGACTTTAAGATAGGCTTATAGCTGGCTCAAGTTTGAATGACCAGAGATTTCTTGCACTGTTCGTAGTGGCACGCCTGCGCAAGACATGTTGGTTAGGCAAGTTCGGCGCATTGAGTGCGTATTAGCTCCTTCTAGGCGGTGTAACTTGGCGAATTGTTTGGCAAAAATTGGCGAATTAAATTGCAATGTTCTAGTTGCGAAAACCGTACAGAGTTTGATTTGCTAAATAATTCGGCAAAAAGTCTGCAATTTAATTCACCAAAGTAGGACTGTAAACCGCATGATTACTGTGTTAATGCTGGTCTTGAATTACTTGTGCAACATGGTTTGGATTCTCAGACGCTCGAAAAACATTCCGAAAACAGCCGCTCAGCGCCTTGCATTATATTGAAACGTAAATTGAACGCTTACGCTTTTCGGGCTGCCATCTGGTAATTTAGGAAATGGAGAACAGGTTCTAAGAGTTTCCAATGCAACTTGGTCAAGTTTTGGATCATGGCTTCCTATCATGATCTTTTCATCTTTAATACTGCCGTTTCGCAGGAGTTCGAAGGCAACTTTTATCTTACTATTTCTCTGATCCTTGGGTGGATGCCATTTCGACTTCATTCGATTTTGCATAATGTTCATGTAGGGTCCGTACTCAATTTCGCCCGCATAAGAACAATCAATGTTTTCTGGTTTCTCGCAAATTTTTATATTTAGATCTAGCGGAGCTTTTGGTGGTGGAATTAATTTCTTGATGCTAGCCACCGTACTTAGCACGAGTTTTTGAGTAGCCTGCTTGCAATTATTACGAGGGCTGAGCCTGAGTTTCGAGATAGTTCCATCATCGAGTACAGTTAAGCAGATATCGCAATGTTCATTCATTACCTTACTTAATGGGCTGAACTTCTTCGAAAGCAACTTCTCAACTTTTTCACAATACTCAGTGAGTGGACGATTTCCGTTTAGGTTCTGACGGAAGGAAAGGCTTCCAACTGCACTTAATTGATTTTCAATAGCTTCTTTAAGTTGCTTGCAGCGGGCACTGAGCTTATTTTCGTCAGTCTCCGTTTTTGCTGACTTTTCAATTTCATTGAGAGCTGACTGATAGTTCTTTGTTCCAACTCCTTCCTTTTCCGCATCCAGAATCATCTTATGCAATAGCTCTCTTTCCTTTTCAAATGAGAAATTCTCAGCAGAATCGCAACAAGGGAAACTAACAAAGGCAAGAGTGAGTGTCAGAATCGCAATATTTAAATGCTTCTTCATTGAGGGCTAATACTCCGCCGATTTGTTTTGCACAATCATAATATCTATTATCCGCTCTCTAAAAAATACCGTAGAAACAACATAGTGAAAAAACGCCGAGTTGATAGAGTGATAGATTAGAATTAGCCTAAAGGTTTAACGTCACATGATTGTACGCTCAATTTTGTCCAGCAATACACTTGCCGGCTCCCTATTTTTAACTCTTTTGTGTGCGATATATCTTGCGGGATTTTCGAATTACGTTTCGCATACACAAGGCTCAGGCATTAAGAGAATTGGTTATTTCGCCAGGATCTATAGCTGCATGGATGATGGAGATCTTGCAATGGCTGCTAACTGGTGCAACAAATTTGTTTCGAATTGCCCTTCTTGTATTGAAGCCTACACACTTAGTGGTTCAGTATTTTCAAAAATTGGAAACTATCAGAAAGCGCGACAGGATTATGAAAATGCAATTTCTTTACTTCCTTGTACACTAAATGATTTGGATGCAAAGGCTACTGCATATGCGGAACTCGGGCACTACCAAAAGGGTTTGGATGAAGCAACACTTTCAATATTTCTGGGGAACGGATTTTCTTTGCTCACTCGGTCGCAGATATATTGCAAGCTTGGAAAGTTCAGAGAAGCAATCGAAGATTCTAATAAATTTCTAGATCCATCGGTGCATTTCGCATCGTCCCAAGTGTATTTGAATCGAGGCGAAGCGTATCTTAGGGTGGGTTTACCTGAGTTGGCTATTTCAGATCTTACGAAATTCATCTGCTGCACTAAAAGTATTGAAAACCGAGATAGCAATGCTGAGGCGTATCATCTGCGTGCCGAGGCTTACAGAAAACTAGGTCAAATAAGACTTGCTGAATCAGATGAGCAAAAATACAAGGACTTGATTAATTGAACTTGCGCCTCAATTCAATACTTCAACAAATTAATAGCTCTGTGTTTGTCTTCTGGGTCGACTTCAAGATAGGCTTGCAGTTGGCTTAGATTTGAGTGACCAGATATTTCTTGCACTGTACGTAGTGGCACGCCGGCGCGTGACATATTAGTTAGGCAAGTACGGCGCATTGAATGTGTGCTAGCTCCTTCCAGGCGCAGAGCTTTAAATGCTTGGGACAGGATATTGTGTGCTTGGGCTCGGCAGATGTGGCCGGTCGTTGAATCGGTAGATGGAAAGAGCCATTCATTTAGTGGCAACTCTTTCTTGTAGTCATCGAGGGACTGGCGTAATTTTGGATGGATTGGGATTTCGCTGTAGACGGTGTTCTTTTTCTTGAGGCGTTTGACTACGAGTTTGTATTTAATGCCACCATCTTCGGTGAAGAGTTGATTTTGTTTTAGACAGATTATTTCGGATATACGCAATCCTGTATAAAGACCTAGGGAGAAGATTAGGCGATCGCGATTTGATTGGAGCAGTTGAAAGACATATTTGATGTCTTCGCTGGTCAGAATTTTTGCTTGTCCTGGCATTTAATCTCGACTTTCTGTAATTTTCTCTTGACTAGACGAAATGACTAAATCATTCCACTTGCGTCTAGTATATGCGCCGGACTTTTTTTGTTCAATTTGTTTTTTTACCTGACACCAAATCTGGTGAGGTTTTTGGGCGTTGATTGTCAGGGTCTTGACTGGACAAAATAACCCTTTTGTTTAATCCGCATTGACTCACCTAATTTCTAACCCTGACATCTTCGTTGCCGATTTTGCCAATTCTCAGGAAGAACAGTTCGGTAAGTGATCACACCCTTTTCTTTTGATGTAATGATTGTGCTGAAATAGGAACTAATTAGTTCTGGAATTAAGAACTCTGAAGAAACTCAAAATAGTTCTGCTCAATACGCTGCTTTCACTGAATTTCACTTTGATAGCTTACGTTTATTTTCTGTTGTCGCGGCTACAACACGGCCAAGACCCAGGAGGCTGCCACTTTATGTTGGCGATTTTATTGCTCATTTTCCTTCCGGCAATAGGTATTTGTTTCGTATACGCATTCGAGATGCCGGAGCGAATGTTGCCTTGGATAGGAATTGTAATGCTGATCAACGGTTTTCCCTTTTTTCCAGTTCCGTTTGGCTTTGTCCCAACTGATTATCTACCTGCATACGAACTAGTTCATTCGTTTATAGCTCTGTCTTTAGCGGGCTATAGCGCTTTTATTGGCGTGAAGTGTTTTCGAAAATGCAATTCTTAGTATCAGGCAAAAATCCCATCTATCTTCAAGCTTTTCTCTTCCGATATCAGGCACCACTGTTAAAATAATGCCTGATACTGGCACGTATCTGGCGCTGCTCATCATGTGAATGGAATGACAGTAACCTGCCTGTAAATACTTTGACTATGAATCAGTCTTTAGAGGCCCAGTAAGCCGTGGATCCTGGTTGAATCCATTATCATCTGCCCATTTCGTCAGGGTTGTTTTTAGTTCATCTAAGAACTGTTCAGTTTGTTCTTTGTTTATTGCCCCATATCCATAATCAGATCCCTCGTTGTAAAGTTCTCTGATTAATTTGATTATTTTCTTTCTCAGCTCTGGCTCTTTGTTAACGTTTCGATAAGCTTCTAATGGCTTGTTTTTACTTGTTTCCTGGCTGCCTAAGAATCTTTCAAAATCTGGCACACTGTAGCGATGCCGCACCGTTAATTGCCTTACCCTACAACTTTTTATTGCTTCATAGATGTTTCCATTCATTGTCCACATACCATTTTTTCCTGCACTCGTGTATGGCCAATCAATGTCGTGTACTATTCCGAAATTGATTTTGAAGTGCTCGAACATTCGAATAAAAGCAGGAAAGATCGCCTTTCCTCTTACCCGGACAATCGTTACCTGTTCTGCAAGTTCATTTTCTAACTCTACAATAGCAGCCAAGAATGTTGCGTGCTCTGTGTCGCCTTCAACCAGAATCGGATAAGAGCCGAAGAATACTTCGGAGAATCCAGCATCCATCTGCTGAACAGCTTGTAGCTGTTCTTTCTCATCGGAGCTAAAGGAAATTCTGTCGGAGACATACGTTTTTGTGACTATAGCACTGCCTTTATCTGTGGTTCTCTCAAGTCTTACGATCGTGGTGTGGTCAGCCAACGGATTTACAAAATAGGGTGAATGTGTCGTCAACATTACTTGCCAATCTGGGTCTTTTGCAAGGTCATACAAATGCTTTTGAGCCGCTCTACAGGCCATTGGATGCAGAGCATTTTCTGGTTCATCTATTAACAACAAATAGCCAGGTAAGGCAGGATCATCAGCGGCTTCAGGAATAGAGGCACCTTCATCCAACGCTGCTAATTTTGCTTCGATAGGTTGCTTATTGTCACCCTTTGCCTTTTTCAAACTGTCAGTTAATTCTTTGCGATACGTTTGCCGCTGCTCTTCTGTACGTTTAAGTTTATTGTGTACGCGCAACATTGACCAGAACAGTGCTCTTCTAGCTCCTGTACCTTGTTGTGATAAGGAAGTTTCGGAATCTCCGTCTTTAACTTGAATCCCCGAGCCATCTTTCAATAAATCCGCTATTTTGATGGCAGGTCTACTCATTGTGACGTTTATTCTTAAATTAAGACCTGGAAAGACATCAGAAAATCCTGTCTCCACCTCTTGGGCAATTTTTTGTAAGTGTGCTACGTGCTCTTTGCCCATACCATCAACAAGCTCTACCATATCGGAAATTGACTTTGACAGCGCAGACTTAGAATCATTTTGAGTTTCATTTATCTGTTGAATGAACGGATCAAGCGCAAGTGCAAGAAGCACACCTTCAGTTTTATCTGCGTCTTGTAGTGAGCCGATTCTCAACGGTTTCGGCAATCTTGACTTGAACACGTTATCCGCCCCGCCAGCCTTTTCTGTCAGAGACCAATCATTTTGCGATGGATCCCAAGTAGACCTTTCTGGTTTCTCTGCCCCGGGTGCCCAGATCCACTTACTTCTAATAATTAGATTATCGCCTTCAGATATTTTCCACTCTTCGGCTATATTGCCAATTCCTTTTGGAATGTGAATGTCCAGCTCGATTTCAGAAGGTTCACCTTCGGGTGCCCAAACACATCGATCAGTCAGAGCATTGAATTTTCGCTCTCCCTGAGCCAGTTCATAAGCCCTTAAAATCGTTGATTTTCCCGCATTGTTTTTGCCTACGAGACAAACAATTGAGTCTAAAGCCACTTCTAATCCGTCATTGCCAATACATCCGATATTTCGTATCCGCAAGCGTAGCAGTTTTGATCTGTTGTTCATTTCATTGATCTTTGTAAGTGGATGCGCAATAGAGCATAGCAGGTCACTTTTAACAAGAATTGTATTGTTGTCAATTTTTGAGGGTGCCTGATACTTACTAGTATCTGGCATCTCCGAAATTATGCAGACTGGCTTGCACAATTATTCTTCGCTCAAGTTTTTTATTTACCGTTTAGCTCAATCTGCAAATTCTTAATTAGTTGGAGTGTGTCATCAAAGTTTGGTTCTTCAAAAAACATGCCACTGCGGATCATCATTTCAAAATCAGCCTGCAGTCTTCTTCTGAAATCACCTTCTGGCACCAGGTTGAATTTTTCGTTCAAGCAATCATCATAGTTTGCCTGGGAATGATGGAAAAAAGCCTTCTTGTGATTTACAACAGAATTGCGCATTCCAACGTCTCTAATTGCCGACTTTCCTTGATTATTCAAGTAAAGGAGAGCGAGGTCATACCAGTGTCTTGATAGTCTTTCGATCTTTGGAAGCGATATCCCGCGATTGCATGCAACATGGACTAACGTAACTTTTTCCCAAAATGTTCTATTGAGGCTCAACACAGTTACTTCGGCTTCTGGAAAGGAAAGTCCTGGTAAGTTTTCCTCCGATGCAAATGTTTTTATTGTATGTTTTTCGTTTGGCTCGGTGAAATTACGAGCTCCAAATTCAACCAAGACGGCTGGTTCAACGTAAGTATCTGGCTCTTCCAGCACGGATGGATAAAAGATTTTGAGTTCCTCTCCATTTGCAGAGAGATTGATGCTAACGTCATTTCGTTCAAACTCCGTCTTTACTGCATGCTCGAAATAAGGCTTTACCAGCTCATTAGAATACGATCTCAAAAATTCTTTCAGCTTTTCGCTTTTCTTATCGATTGAAGCTCGGGATTCGCTCGGACGTACTTCTGTCACAAAATCTCTATAATCAATGGTTACATCTACATCTTCGGAAAATCTTTTGATGATGTTGTATGCTTTCGAAAGAGAAGTACCGCCTTTAAAAGCCATGTTCTTTTTATTGGGCATTTCAAATAAAGTTTTAAGAGTCCAGCATACCCAGATATCTTTTTCTAGGATCGTAGCCGGTTTCCCTTGGCGAGCGCTCAAAGCATTTATTGTTCGCAGTTGTTCGGTGATGGGAATCTTTAAGAATTCGTCAGGCATATTTTTGCTCGAATTGCCTGAATGATTCGGCCATCCAGCCAGGCATCATATTTATTTTGCTTTTGAATTGCTTGTATTCTTGGGCTGACAATCTAGTTTTTATCACTTTGAAGGTATTTGGCGTAACTTCATTTTTTCCTAAATACCAAAGTGCAGAAAATGCCATGCCGATATTTGTGCCGGGCATCACGAGTTTTCGTGGGCTTACATGCCTGATTTCGATAGGTAAATTTCCTAATCTGAGTTTCCGGGATGGTCCGGCAGTATAGAAAATTGGTTTTAATGGAACCTGCGTTGAAAAACCAAAGCGATTTGCTGCTTCCGCTCCTTGAACTTCAACGGGGCCTCCAGTTTTTGCTATTGCGACTTCTTTTGCACCTGGAGGAACGGCACCAACATATTTTCCTATTTCCGGTCTGACATAAACGCCTCGGGCTACGCGCATTATTTTTCCGGCTTTCTCCAGGCGAGCAAGTTCTAAATCAATAGCTTTGCGAGAGCCAAGATGCAACAGTTCGGCCGGGACAAATGGTTGTCCCAGTTTCTTTGACCGTATGTACTTGCGAACGGATTCAGATGTACTCATATTTAGTTTTTTCCCACTTGAGGGAAAACCATAGCATTTTTCCCTCATATTACCATGGTATATCTATTCGTGCAATAGAGGAAGTGTGGGCTTGTTTCGCGGTTTGATGAAGCGCCCCGAAAGAATGAAATTGAATTGAAGTTTAGTTGAGGATTTTAAACTTGCCAAGTTAGTTAGAGGCTGAAAACCACTTCTTCCACCAAGGAGCTTTGAGAATCTCTATCTCTTTTTCTAGCTCTGCTGCTTTTTGCGCAGTGGTGCCAAGCTCTTCTTTCTCTTTTTGAAGGGCGTCAATTTGTTTTTTTAGTGCCACCAGCTCAAGTTCGGCTAATTCTCTTGCCTTACGTTCGTTCTCTTCCTTGGTTTGAAGATCTGGCAGAAGTCTCAATTGAGTTTTTTGTTCAGCAATTGTGCGTTCTTGTTCTTGCAAAACGATAGCTTGCTCTTCTACTCGTTTTACGAGCGGATTCATCAATTCGCTGATGAATGCTTTCATCGCTTCCATGTCTGGAACAGCGTTTGTTTGTTTTTCGGGGCTAAAGTCTTGTTGTCGAACCGAGCCTTCATCGGAAGATTCGGACATGTCTTCTACGGTGAATTCTTCTATCTGGACATTGTCTAGACAAGCGTCATCTTCCATATCTTCTTGGGCGGGATCTTGAAGTTTGCCAAGCAAGTCTGGAGTGATTAAGACTTGAATCTTGGCGTTGACCGCTTTGCCTTTTCTAGCTTTTAGAACTCCCTTCTTTATATTGCGTCTGAGAGTTTTTTCGGAAAGTTCAGTTGCTGTGGAGGCTTCCTGGAGAAACATCCATTGTCCAGCAGCAGGCTTGTTTGTCTTTTCTTGCGGTGGATGGCTGCCGTGTCCGGTTGTCTGGTTAGAAGCTGTGTTTTGCATCGAGTTCTCCGAATGAGCGGTAATTGTCTAGACATGCAAATCATGACTAGACAATTATATTGTGTTCTTGGAAAAACGAAAGTAGGCTGGCACTGCAACTGGTGGCTATGGTTTATATATAGTTCGGGCGGAATAGATGGAAGCTTTTAATCGGGATTGTTCATTGTCTAGTCGACCGACCAGGCTGTCCACCCAGCTTAGTCACTCGATAGGTAGGAGTTGTCTGGTCAAGGCGCGTGCTTGTCCGGGCGCGCAGAAGTGGGTGCTCGGACTTTTGTCTGGACGGAATATTTTTAATTTGCCTGGACTGTCTAGACGCGGCACTCATTTTTTGTGACACCAAAGGATGGTGAAGATCCGTGGCGCTAGATCTGGTGGCTTGTCAGATGATTTGTCTGGGCTGAATAGACTGTCTAGTCAGATAAATATAGAAAAGAGGATTGATGTTGATCTGTCTAGACATGCGATGTATAGTCTGTTTGGACAGTCTAGACGATTTCCCAAAAAGGTCACTGGATTAGCCAAAAAGAGCTTGAAGATTTCAATAATCGGCCTTAGGATCAGCAGAAGTTAATAAATGTGGTTCACCAAATTCGGTGCCACCTAGAAAGGAAGGACGAGCGATATATAAAAGGTAAGTGGAGGTCAATTAGATCCACTAGCCTAGGTACTTTTTTGATTCGTCGTTCTCACTTCACGTCACAGAGGCTGTTTAGTTTGCCTGAGTTTACTATTACTAGTTCTATATATAGTGCGCATGGATTCATGCCTCCAGATAGCGAGGAAGTGCATGATAAGCGCTTGCAGCAGTATCTAAGTCTTTTTCCTATTAGAACTGGAAGCACATATAAAAGACCAGAGTCGCAGTCGTGGCGTGCGATGAGTCAGTATCACTCTTTGAGCGATGAGGAAATAGAAGATTCTCTAGATAACAAGCCGGCTTTCATAAGAGCTTGTCCGATGGGAACTCGGTCAAGGTTTGCAGTGCTTGGAATTCCTGCCGAATCCATGTACAGTAATCCTGAGCGAATAGCAGTAATAACTGAGTTGCTCAGAAACATTGGTCTTTCGCCTGTTCTATATGGATCTGCATCATGTGATGAGATTCAAATTTATTTGTTCTTTGACAAAGAAATGAAGACAAAGCTTATTGCTGATGCTTTGAGAAGTTTACTTACTAGATGCGGACTGAAACTGGATAACAATTTAGTTGTTTATGATGAAGATAGAGTCCTTGTCTTTCCTTTGCAGCAAGGATTCTCTTGGCTCAATGATTCTCTTCAAATAAAAGTATGCAGAGATCAAATTTCTTTTGAGTCTGCACTTGCTATGTTCTGTGCCGATATGGATAAGTTCAGATCATCTTTAGACGCGCTTTTAGAAATCCATTCACGTAGTCTTCCAGTTGTTGAGTTTGAAGGTGTTGATCAAATTGAGTCGATGGAGCAGATTGAAGAAATCAGTCTGATTGAATCGCCTCATGTAGGAGTCGACGCAACTGAGCAAGTAGATTTCAGTCCTCCTGCGAAAGTGATTCTATTTGAAGAACCACTTGCAGAGGTTAAAGCAAAGACGAAACTGGAAGTTGAGAACGAATCTGAAATCGAGAATGAACTTGTAATCGAAAATGATATTGAACTCGAATCTAAATCGGAGCTAAATCCAGAACTAGAATTAGAACCAGAACCAGATCAGAGCTCGGAATCGATGCTCATTGAGACAATTGGTCTTATCGATCACGTATTGACTGAAGAAGAAGTTCAAAACACGAGAGATGAACAAATTGATTTCACGCCTGATCAGGCTGAAGTGATGGATGTTTCTGTAAAAGAAAATTCAAAGCCGTCCACAGCTTCAAAAAAAATTCCTAATGGACTTCCGTATATATCTGAGTTCATTCAACTGGTATTGCCCATCCCTGGCGCAGAGGCTAGTGAATCTATTCAAGAAAATAAGGCATCTGTGCGCAAAAGCCGACGCAGTAAGCGAGGACCGCCCGCGACATAGTCTTTGTTTTATACGTAATTTTGTATAAGTGATTTGCCTTGGTTTAGTAATCCACAACGTGAATATATGGACGTTTCAGCTAACTATTCAGACCAGCTCTTATTGAGCAAACTAGGATATGCAGGGGAGGAGGGAGCAATTCTTCTTCTGAGAGTCCAACTCTTGAAAGCTATTAAAAAAGAGATTGAAAAGAGAGGTTGGAGTCAGGCTGAGGCGGCTAATTTTCTTGAAGTGAAACAGCCAAGAATTTCGGAGATTAAGCAACTTCGAATAGACAAGTTTAGCGTGGAGAAATTAGCCAAGTTGTTGCATCGTCTAGACAAGCGAATATCGCTATCTGTGGGCGGCAAGGGCTAGTTGTCCAGACAAAAGTTTAAGTGTCCAGACAAGGGACATTTAAGAAGCATAGAAATCATCCAGGAGGTAGTCAAATACTAGAGCAATAAAAAACATCGCTTGCAGGCGATGTCTTTAAAGACCCATTGCGGATCGGTTATGCAATTGTGAATACAGGGTTTTGGCGAATTCCTGATTTGCAATAAGCATAAAGCACTGATCCGGTTAGGTCAACTCATCTTCATTTAGAAAGAGGAAATCTTACGACCGGACTTATTTCTCTGGTGGATCAAGTACGACCACCGGCTAGATTCTCACGTCAAAATTACTATCCGTCTCAAGCAAAAGAGGCGATAGAGATTTTTCTATCGTTGTTCCATCGATATGGATATATCTATCGTCCATATGGAACTGGCGGTTGGGTTTCTGCAAATGAAGAGTGGAAACTTACTGATAGCGAGATATTGAAGGCAATTGCAGGTGTGCATCCAAAGTATTTTCTTGGTTGCCGTGCTGGAAAGGCGTCTCGATTTGCTGTGATTGATATAGACAAAGGTAGTAAATATCACAATTTAGCTGGCATCAAGAAACTTTGTTCAGTGCTCGAGAAAGCTGGGATTGAAGAGACGAATTTGTACCAGTCTTCTGAATCTGGTGGCTGGCACTTGTATATATTCTTCGATGCGCCTGTTTCGTCAAAGGATTTGCGCAATCAGTTATATCAATTGTTCTTGATGCATGATTTTGAAATTACAAAGGGCACGCTTGAGATATTTCCTCATCCAGGAGAGAAGTCTTTAGGACAAGGATTGAGGTTGCCTTTGCAGCGAGGGTTTGCATGGCTCAATCCAGATTCGCTTGCAATAAGAGATGAGCGCGATGAGCTCAGCCCGTATGAGGCACTAGCGAAGTTTGTTCAGGATATGACCTGTTCGGTAAATCCGTATAGAAGTTTCCATCAGATGAAAGCATTTGTGGAGAAGATGGCCTGCTCAAAAGAGGTTTTGGTAGCGCGTGCAGCTAGTGCTCCAAAGCTTGCTGAAGTTGTACCAATTAGACCAATTCAGAAAATAGATTGTCCTGAAGAAGTTTTGTCTATTGTGCGAGATGTGTTTCGGAAGTTGCCACCGGGCATTCATGCAGATGTGTGGCTTAAGGGGCGAGATTATTATGCAAAAGGACTGACTGGTCCTTCGCAAAGAGCAGATGCGATCTTTTCGCTGTCGCACTATCTTTTTTATGGCGATCCTGAACAACTGATCGCACCACTTGGTTATGGATGTGAAAGTGAAAGAAAGTGGGTCATTGAAGAAATACTGAAGACCAGACATCACGGGCAAAGTGATGATATCTCTTCTGGTAGAACAGACTCGTTTAAACAAATCGAAAGAGCTTCTGCCTGGGTGCCACCGCACAAGAGAGGAAAAGAGTTAGTCAAATACGAAGCTAAAATTCCAGCGTCCTGGGCGAAGAATAATTCGAAGCGAGCTGGACTTGCTTGTAGACGAATTAAAGCTGCGGTAGAAGATTTTGAGGAAGGCAATCAACCATTTAGCACTCGGGACCTTGCCATTAAATCTGGTGTCAGTAGACAAACGCTGTATAAGCACCAGGAGTTATGGAAAAAAGCCCAAGAAACGCTTCAAAATGGAGAATTGTCGGATTACTTGGAAACTGGCCCACACAAATATAACGTTGGGGTGGGGGTTGCTTCATCAAAAAGCAACTCCCCTCACACTTCTGATCAAAAAAGTATTCCGCTTGGTTTGTTAGCTGCTCGAAGGATCGCCTATGAGATTCGAATGCGAGAAGAACAGAGAAAACGTTCTGTTCGCAGGGCTTCAATTTTGACCAGGAAGGCAGATGAAAATGATTGGAGGGATAGAGTTGCTTCTCTTCTTGAAAAGATTTCGTCTGTTAGGTCTGAAAAGCAACTCAGATCATTGAGAGTTTTGGCTACGCATTTGCTGATGATTGCGCCGACGGCTGAAGGTTTTGAGGTTATTCAGAAATTTTGTTTATGGATTGAGAGCAATAGCGGTTCTATCGGTTGATTATTTTTCCTCTTTTAGCATTCCATTCTTCATTGTAAATGGATTTTTCCATTACTTCATTATCAATGAAAGTTATTAAGTCCTTGTATGTTGCTTCTGTTTCCTCAAGTGACATAGGTACAGCTAGCCTGGGATTTACCCAATTAATAAATCCCTCAAAATTATCTACGGTAACCTTTTCTCTTGTTCCATAAATTCTCTTCTTAAATAGAAAGGGTAATAATACTCGGTTATGTTGTTTTCCAAAAACGTCGAATAATGGAGTGGCTTTTAGAGAAGCTTCTTCTTTCAAAATAGACCGTCGGTAAGGATCCTGGTTAAACCGGAGATAGGCTCATGGCATCCTCAAGGAAAGTGATACTGAGCGCTGGTTCGAGAGATGCAATCTCTTGGCTTGTTCTAAGTTCGTACTCCCCAAAGCGATTGATGTGTTCTGTCAAATAGGGACTGAAGCAGGCAAGCACGGCTGGATCAATTGTGTGTCCGTCCTCAGCCATTTTGTGGAGCGCATCACTCATTGTGACCAATGTGTGGAGAATCACCAGATTTGCCACCAGGTGATTGTATTTGATGACTTTGCGCTGCTCTTCACGCACATTCTCGGCAATCATGCCTTTGCCGCCAAACAGAAGGAAATCTGCGAATTGATTAAATCGTTCGCTCTTGTTCGTGGCGACCGAGATCATGCGCCGAACGTCTATGTCTGAGATGTATTGCAAGAGAAATTTTGTTCTGATCACGCGACCGAGCTCGCGGAAAGCAAAATATAGTTTGTTTTTTCGGCTATAGGTCGCGAGTCGTCGAAGAATAGCCGAGGGAGTAATCTTGCCAGCCTTTACTGAAAGTGCCACTCGTAACATGTCCGGCAACATAGTCTCAATCAAAGTCCAGTCTATCTGTTCGGTAAAAATAGAGTCGATATGCTCGTATCGGGTGTCAGGATCTGGACGATAAAAATGCAAGTCCTTCCAGTTCCGGATTCGAGGCATGAGCTGAATTCCCAGTAGTTGCGCCAACCCAAAGATTGGTGCGCTCTGTCCTTGCGTATCGGAATGCACCGTGTCGGGCTGAACTTCTGAATCATTCTCGGTAACGAAGTCTAAGATATAGTGCCCTTCCCACGAGCCGCAGGTACTGAAGCGAGAGAAGAGAGCAATGTAACTGTCGGCGACCAAGTAGTAGCCGATGCCACCATATCCGCCGTATCGAATGTGGTATTCAGACATCAAGTTTTGTGGATAGAGATCCCATTTCGTACCGTCTGCTGATGCCGTTTTCCCAAGGCCCCATAAGCGTTGAAGAGGAAAGTCACGGTAAGCATTTATAACCGTAACGATCGCCTCATCCAGTTTCTGCTCGGTCACATGGCGTTGATTGATGAACGATATTTGTCGTCTATCAAGCACTTTCACAGAGCGGGCAGTCTGTGTTGGGCCAAGATTGCTACCATAGCAAAAGGCAGTTATGACGTACCTTTCCTTCGGATCTTGAATCTTTGCATCAAACCCTGAGATTGGTCCGAAATGCTTTGTCCAATTAAGCCATTGTTCCGTCTCCCAAAGAATGTTAGGTACATCGTTCTCCTTCATGTATTCCTTGAGAGTTGCTTCGAAGGACTCCAGACCCAAAGGTTTAGGGCTTGCCGTGAGTCTCTTCAGCGATGGTTCTCCATTCTCAATGGACAGATACTCATTGTCTGGAAAGCCTTTATCAGCTTGATTTGCTGCTGCGTGCAATTCCTTTTGTAGCTTTTCGACGAACATTTTCGCATCGGTCTCGATACCAGCCTGCTCAGCAAACAGAGCAATGCCGGCTTCATAGTCATCCCACGAAATAAGTTGGTCTCGATAGTCTCGAAATTTGTCGCTGAGTGGAATGCACAGATCGCCGGACTTCAATTCATTCATGACTTGCGTGAAGACACACAATTCGAAGTTGCGCCGATGAACTTTGTCAAACATGGCGTTCGGACTTCTCTTCCCCGTAATCAACGGCATCCAAACATCTGAGATAAAGGACAAGTCTAGGCCCATTGGCGCTGGCAGCCATTCGCTGCGACTATTCTTGTGCTCAAGAATGAACATCATGGCGCCAATGATTGCTTGATCTTGAGATGTGGACACAAGGTCCACATTTTCAAGAAAACTCAGGAATACTGGTCTCTGACCCTTGTAGAATTTCGATATCAAAGGCAAATAATTATTGCCGGCGAGCAACGAGTGTTTCTCGCACTTCTCAATTATGGAATCGACTTGATGGTCAAGCACGGCGCCAATAGCCTCAAGCTTGATAGTTGCATCGCCTTCTGATTTGTATGCAAGAGAAACATTATGTAGCGTGGCAACTAAGGCATCAGTCTCAGCGGCTTTGTCAATCCGATGCTGATTTAGCGCTTCTCGCGCGCGAGAGTGCAATCTCTGAACGAGGCGGATGTACATGTCGGTCACATCATCAAAAGCGCGACCAACCTGCGCCAAGACGAGAGCGGCCGTAAGCGTGAGGCGCTTGGGTTCTGCGAAGTCTCTCATCGAAGCAACATCAAGAGAGCGAGCTTCCGCCGCGAACTGATTTATCTTCACGTCCGGGATTCCGGAAAATGCCTCAGCTCGCAAGTCATGTGTCAGTAGAGTATGGAGATGCTTTAGAAAGTCTTGTAAGTGCCTGACGCTAGGCTTCTTGGGCTCGCGCTTTATGTTGTCCCAGGCCGTCTTTGAATATCGCGCAGATCGCTCAAACAACAGCTTAAGACTATTTTTGCTTTCATCTGAGAGCGCGTTGTGCACCTGCTGATAGTAATCGTTATTGACACGCTTTCGAGCTGCTCGAGCGATTCGAAGTAAGCTGTTACAGCCAGGCAATTCAAATCGCTGACGGATCAATTCTTCGATCGCAACATTGACAATGTCGACGAGATCGTCTCTTGTAGTAGCAGCTTCTAAGCACGCTGTCTTCGCGACAGATCGAGCCTTGTCACCATATGCAGTGACACCAAGATAGTGACGCACGAGCTCATGATGGGCTCGTTCTAGCCTACTGCCACCTGAACCTTCTATGATATCTGTATTGGTATCTATAGCTCCAATTGAATTAGCAATGTGTTCGATGATTCTGATTGAGACTTCTTCGCTGGAGGGGAAATGACCGACGCGTTGAAACACCTTCAGCCACACGAGAAGTCTTACGGTGTTTATCTCTGAGTTGGTTCGTGCCCAAGCAAACTGCCGCTCTTCCAGGGTTGGAGTAAAGAGACGTTCGAGTTCTTTTAGGCTTGGATGCGGCTTAAGTCGAGGATAGGCTGTATCACTAATTTTTGGCATAGCCTTCTTGAAAACGCTCGTTTTTTAGCAGATGACGCTTATGAGAACGGCCCGACGAATTTTGGCGTTTGGCTTCTTCTCAAAATCCCTTCTTGAATCTGATCGGACACTATCGCATAATCAAATCGAGTTTTGAGAAGTCCGAGAGAAAATTAAATGCTTGTTGGATATGCCAGAGTGTCACGCGAAGAGCAGAATCTTGAGCTGCAGTTGCAAGCTTTAACTGATGCAAAATGTGAGCGCATATTCTCTGACAAAAAAAGCGGAGCGAAAAAAGCGCGAAAAGGATTGGAAGAAGCCTTATCTCACTTGCGTAAAGGCGATACTTTGGTTGTCTGGAAGCTAGATCGCCTTGGCAGAACGGTGAAGCAATTGGTAGATCTTGTTGAGGAGTTGGAAGAAAAACGCATTCAGTTTAAAAGCCTCAAGGACAACATCGACACTACAAGTAGTACCGGGCGATTTTTCTTTCACATGATGGCGAGTCTTGCCCAGATGGAACGCGAACTAATTGCCGAAAGGACCAAAGCTGGATTGGAAGCGGCAAGAAAACTTGGTCGCACTGGCGGCCGTCCGCGATCAATGACAGATGGGAAAGTTAGATCCGCAAAAAAACTTCTTAAGAGCGGAATGGCACCGCGAGATGTCGCTGCGGATTTAGGAGTTTCGATGGCAACACTTTATCGCTGGATCCCGGAAGCCGCATCGTTAGTTCGATAATGTAAGAAGGCGGAAGATGAGACTGAACAAGATAGAACAAATTATCCCAATACCTTTGGCAGAACTTAGACAACGAATTACAGTTACCTGCGAACAGAATCCAAAGAGATTCAGCAATCATGCTCTTCATTCAAATCAGGAAAAAATCTCCTTTAGTGTTGATGGGCAACAAGGAGATAGTGTCGTTTATGCAATCGTAACAGGCACACCTGTGGAAGACGGCTCGACAACCAGGATTGCTATCGAAACGTACTTGGTAAGTACAAATTGGCCAATATGGCTAACTGTCACTGTTTTGCTGATTCTAGTTTACGTTCTGTTCTTTAAGCCAGCAAGTCTGTTCCAATGGATTCCGGTAATTGTCTTTATGGCGCTGACCATTCGCCCAATGTTCTTACCTTTATTTAGATCGAAAACAGATGAGCGAGCTTTGGTAGCGTCTATACATGCTCTTCTCAGTGGGTATACAGACAAGCCATTGCAATGACAACAAGAAACATCCATAAGCGTAAGCCAGTTCTATGCCGAGTCAAGAGATGGAGAATCTCAAAAGCCGCAACAATAGGAAACCTTTCCAGGCTGTCATGTGCCTATCTCCGGTTTGACCAGGATCCTTACCGACGGTCATTTTGCATGGTTTTGTGCCTTCTTCGATTGTACTGCGCTTGCGCCACCGACGCTCAAGCATCGTTGAAGTCGAGATTTACGTTTCCATTGTTGAGCTTGACCGTCGGAGCCAGCGCAGTTTTTCTTTCGCGCGGCAGCTAGAGACAGCGAGCTCTGGCGTGTTTGATTTGGAGGAATTGATATGAAGAGTGCTCGAAGTAATGGAATCGCCAACAATCGAGCCAATGTTTTCTATCATCCGACCTATTTCGATCCTTATCACGAAGTGGGATTTGAGGAGTTAGAAGAGATCCCTGAGATTCTTGCGTCATTGTCATTTGAACATCAGGAAGTGTTAGTGCTCTATGCAAATGGACTTACTGTTCAGGAGATTGCTCATATGGTCGGATTGAAAGAGTCAGTAGTTAAGTCGCGTTTAGAGACTGCAAGAAAGCATGCTCATGGACTTATCGATGAGAAGAGAAAGCAGGAGCGGGAGAATACAATCGATTTGATGTAACGCAGTTGTTTTTTTTAAAGCACCAGAGAGTTCTTGTAACTTCCTGGTGCTTTTGTTTTTGTTGGGAGAAGGAAATCCGGGTTGAACTTGAACTGGTTCGTTGGGAGCGCTAATGGAAGCCTCTGTGAATGCTTGTGTAATTCCAAGAGGTAAGTAAAAAGAGTAACAAAATATATATCAATATTTACCACTGTAAAGGTGCTCGAAAGTCTTGTGGTGCAAGCTGATTCGGACACTTGAATTATACGGTCTCTTGAAATTGGCTTGTTATCAGAGTCTTAAGACGCTTATCAAAACTACAACGCTAGCAGAAGCACCGCTAGCAGTTCCAAAAGTATTTATATTTTGCTTGCACCAGGAGTGGTGAATCACCTAAAAGTGTGAGTTGATAACCCGCTTTCTGATTAGGTGTCGTTAATGATTAGGTAAGGCATGAAGCTTGGTTTTTATCGAAATAACGACTGTAATAACAGACAGAGTTGTATCCTTGAGAATTTGAGTACACGTATTTGCGATGATGAAATCAAGCAAATTCAATTACACGAAAGTGGTAAATGACAACCCCGCTTGGCGTGGTTAGCGCACCCACCGATTTTCGTTTCAATCGATTCTTGTTTGCGGCAAGATGAGCAAAATCTTTGAATCGTCTGGATGTCAAGCATTGCACGACGTGGCAACACTTACGTAGGTTTGCATAGTTCTTTTTCGGTATCAATTTCTCAGGAATCCCTTGTATCGCATCTGCGCCTATCAAGCCTTTCCACAATCTGCCGCGTCCGCTTCTGGCTTACATTCGTAAGCGCGTAGCAGACCTTGTTTTGTGCAACCGCATTTAGTATGAGGTGTCTTTCAGATTAGGCTAGCAGAGCCACGCAAGCTGTGCTAGTTGTGCAATCTTGACGACACCGTATGCAGTATCAGATCAGAAACAGAAAGAGAGATAAGGGCTAAAGCAAATGAGTGATAAGCTCAAGATTATGCAAGAGAAATTAATGAGATCTCCGCAAAAGCCGTGGTCGATAGCTAACTACAACGGTGTGTCTCGCAGTATCCCGCATCAGTTATCGAGTTGGCATTTACAGCTCTCTGGAGTGGTCGATTATCGCTTGAAGCGCGATGTTTTCGATGTCGATTTGTACGAGACTGAAGTGTTAGACATTGAAGATATCCACGCGCAAGGCGGCTATGCTATCGCCTATTTCAATGGCGGTGCGTGGCAACCAGATAAGCCTGATTCAGATCTCTATCCAGATTCTGTTATTGGCACAGAGCCGATGAAGGGCTGGCCAGAAGAGCGCTGGCTCGATATTCGCCAGATTTCAATCTTGCGCCCGCTCATTCGAAACAAACTTGCTCTTGCGAAGAGCAAAGGCTTTGACGGCGTGGACCCGGACAATATGGACGGATATACAAATACCAAAGAGTTTGGGCTCAAGCTTAAGCATCAACTTGTGTTTAACAGAATGGTTGCGCACGAAGCGAAGATGATGGGTCTTGCGGTCTTCTTGAAGAACGCCGACGCTCAGGTTCGCGACCTTGTGCTCGACTTTGATGGAGCGGTGGTTGAGGAGGCTTTCAGATACAATGAAGCATCTTCGTATCAGCCATTTCGTGACAATCAAAAACCTGTATTCGAAGTCGAGTACAGAACATTCACAAGGGCACAGGTCAAGGAAGCCACCGCTCGCGGATTCAACTGTATCCAGGCGAAGCTCAGCCTGGATGGACCGACCAAACAAGTGACAAAGTACTGAAAACTCATCATGTAGGGTCAGGTGATTAACGTGAGTCTCAGAAAGAGGCGTGAAAACCTGACCCTTCATCAAAGAGAGAAAACAAAGCGAGATCCAATAACTGGTCTTGCTTTGTTTTTTCTCTTAGTCGCAAAGACATTTATCTCTAAACGAAACAAAAATTACGAAAGTAATTAAATGACAAACAAAAGGAAAACGGCACCAACTCGTCTCTTTGGCATTGATGTGTCACATCATCAAAACATAGTGCAGTGGGACAAAGTTGCCGTCGCCGGAGCTAAATATGCTTTTCTAAAAGCATCTGAAGGCTCATCATTCAAAGACAAGCGATTTGCAAGTAATCGCAAGCTCGCTACAGAAGCAGGTCTGCCTGTAGGTGGATATCACTTCTTTAGACCAAATGCGCCTGTAGAGCGGCAAATTAGCAATTTTGTCTCTTCTATTGGCTCGATGCGCGATGGCGAATTACCGCCAGTGCTCGATATTGAAGTGCCTGAAATCTGGCGCAATCTTTCGCTCAATCAACGAGTGAAGATTGTCCGCCAGTGGCTCGATGGCGTCCAGAACGCGCTTGGAGTTCAGCCGATTATCTATCTTAGCTCAAGCTTTGCAGGTGAGGTATTGAATAACCAAGCCTGGCTCAAAGACTACAAACTTTGGGTTGCCCATTATTCTCGCGCAGCCAATCCAAGAACACCAGAGCCGTGGAAGTCTAGCTCGGGCTGGACGTTCTGGCAATATTCTGAGAGCGGGCGCTTGGATGGCGTCAGCACTAAAGTAGACATGAACAGGTTCAATGGCGATTCTAGCGCCTTGGACCAGCTTCTTTGGAAGTCTAAAGAGTCTAAGGGGGCAAAGTCATGACCAACAAAACTGTGAAGTCGGCTCAAGATGACCCGGCTCCGACGCCTCCGCAGCCTCCAAATCCTCCAGCACCGCCTTCAACAAACCCAGCGGAGCAGTACATAGCTAAAATCATACGTTATGTGCCAGGTTCAATTATTGCCGGGTATACGAGCATGCTCGGGCTAGTTACGCAGGCAGAGCCATATCAGCTCTATTTATCATGGGCGATATTTGGCTTCTGCCTTGTCCTTGCGCCGCTATATGTCTTGTTTGTTCCGGATTCAATACCGAGCACTAAAGACTGTTCGAAGCGGTTTCATGTGGTGGCAAGCTTCTTGTCGTTTGCGATATGGGCTTTTGCCTTAGGCGGACCATTTGCAAGCTTGCCCTGGTATTCACCAGTATACGGTTCTCTTGCACTTATAGCGGCGACTCTTTTGATGCCGCTTTTGGAGAGAGTTTTGATGCTCTTCAATTTTTTCAAATCCGAACACTAAGCGACGAGTTTTTTTAGGCTCGCGCAAAAATCCTAACTCAAAACCTCAATTCAAGAAGAGGAATACTACTATGGCCGCAGATTCGGCAACCTATACCTACGATTCTTTGAACAGAATCAAAACTATCACTTTCGCCAATGGCACTGTGATCACGTTCAACTACGATGCGGCTGGCAACAGAACCAGCATCGTGACTGTTTGCAGCCCTGGCGGCTGCTAAGAAATCAGAACCAGAAATTATAGAAAACGGAGCAGACAAAATGTCTAACTCAAAAGATCAAACCAACATCAACTCCAGCACCACGACTGAAGCAGCTACCGCAGATTGCGGATGTGATGATTCGGCAACGACTCCGGCCGCAAACAAGCAGCCTTCGGCGACTTCTGCGTCGTTCAGAGGGCGTCGCCCGAAACCGGATTCTTCTAACAAGGCTCCTGGCGGAAAAGATCCGAGCCTTCCGAAATACGGACCTCAAGCCAAACAGAATGCCGTGGACCCGGAGTCCGCCAAAAAGCGGATCGAAAGTCGTACGCTGCCCGGAAACATTTACGTTCCTCCTGCAAGCAACACGATTGCTGCCGGCAATGCCAGTAACACCGTATCAGGTCCTGCATCCATTGCGGAGCTGGCTCGGGCTCTTCGCAACGACCCGGACCTCATTTATGAGTGGGTCGTGAAAAACTGCGAGTTCCTTCCAAACTACGGACTCACGAAGGGTGGCTTAGGAGCGAGCATTGATGGCTTTGGCAATAGCTTCGACCAGGCAGACTTGCTCGTTCAGCTTTTCCGTCAGGCTGGTTTTTCGGCTAACTATCTCTTTGGCGAGCTGGAAATGACAGCAGCGGAGCTTGCTGACTGGCTTGGAACTGACGCAGCTAACGTTTGGTCATCGGCCAATCTTCTTTCAAACGGCGGTATTCCTAACACCGTCATTTTCGGACCGCCCGACAAAGTCAGATTTAGCCATGTTTGGGCAACTGTTCAGTTGTCTGGAACCTGGTACGTGTTTGACCCATCTCTCAAGGCTTACACCGCCACTTCTGGTGTCAACTTGACGACAGCAACAGGGTTCAACTCCACCACTTTTATGAACAATGCTAGAAGTGGTGCGACAGTCACGGCTGATTACATTCAGAATTTGAACAGAAGTAATGTTCGAGCCGATATGCAAACCATGGCGATGAACCTGTTCAACTGGATCAAGACCAACAACCACGGTGCCACCACAGACAATATCTTGGGTGGACGCACCATTAACGATATCACCTTGGGGCAGCGTATCACCGTTCACCCCAAGCAGCGTCCTGGCTCTACGCCTACTACGTGGACTTCGGTCCCTAATAACTACAAGACGCTCATTCATCTTGTTTACGATGCTCCCAATATCGATATCACGCTTTTCTCCGCGGATATCCACTCCAAGCGCCTCACGCTCGGCTTCAATGGCAGCATGCAAGGCGAGCTGCGTCTTGATGGCACTCTGCTTGGCACAAGCTCCGCGCAGGGCGTTGGAACTTGGAACTCGGTTTTGTTTGATGTTCAGCACCCCTACGGCAGCACCTGGGCTGACAGCTATGTTTGGCAGCGGGTCTGGGCTGGCAAACAACATGTGATTGCGCATGGTTGGGGCAATGCAGGTCCCGCTATGGCGAACTTGCATCATACCAAGTTGGTAGATGGTTCTGCTGCTGGTGTCAGCGACGCTAGCGAAGCCGGTTGGGGAGAAGCGTTCACCGTAACTTTCCACACATGGAACTATCAGAAGTCCAAGGCTGCTGACCTTCTTGGTCGCCTTACGGGCTGCACCACGGTTCTTCACCACCAGGTTGGCATCATTGGCTATTACGATACGCCTTACACCGACATGGGCGCGGTGAGCTGGTCGGCTTCGGCGCTCGACAACAACTATGATCGCACAAAGTGGAACGACGGGCCGCTAGCGATGTTTGGCGTGACGCTTGAAGCATCTGTGCTTGAGCAGATTCCTGAAGTAGGCGGCGTGAGCGCAACTCCCATCGTGGATATTGCAATTGCTGCTGGTCAGAAAATCTATGACGCCAGAACGTCAAACTGGCTCACTACTGTTAAGCCCAGCCTGGTTAACTATCCGGCAAGCGATCTCAACGATCTTGAAGCCTGGTGGATCAATGCTGGATATCGTCTTGGGATTCCCGAGAACGGCTCTATCACCAAGAATTCGTGGGTTGGCTATGGTTACTGGGCAAACCCCGGTCAGGGTTCTTATGGACTCATCACTGGCGGGCTGAAAGGTTCGTCAGGCGATGAGGATCAGGATATGGACTGCTTTGGTCCAGCAAACTGTCCTTCCACAGTGGATAAAACCAAGAAGAAGCCAACTCCTCCTAAACTGCTAAAAACTGGAATTGAGGAAACTGTCATCTTGAATCCTCCCAAACCTGGACCCAAGCCAACAACAGGCCTAAATGGTAATCCCACTGGACCGTCTCAGAATCCGGGGCCAAGTACTCCGGGAGGAGGAAGTAGTGGTGGTGGAAGTTCAGGTGGCGCTGTTTCCAACTTCAGCGGCACAGAACAATTCAATACCACAGATTTGTCTGTTGGGTCACAAGCCTTTCCCTACGGTCTGGAGTTTAGTCGAAGCTATTCATCAGCACTGAGGTCAAACGATGGTCCTCTGGGTTATGGATGGAAGCATAACTGGCAGACCGATTTGAAAGTCACCAGCGATATGACCGCCGCACTTGCCGAAAATTCTCCGTTACATGCAAGCGCAGTCCTGACTGGACTTTTTGTGATGGTTGAGCTCTTCAAAGACCTGGCGCAGCCATTCGACAAATACCTTACGTCTTCTACTATTGGTCAGTGGCTGAATGAGAAGCTTGTTAAGAACTCAATTCAGATTCAATTGGGTAGTTCCATTACTTCATTCTCCAAGCTTCCAGACGGAACATTTTTCCCACAGTTTGGGGACGCGTCTACCCTGACACTAAATGTGGATGGAACTTACACCTTCAAAACAGCATTTGGAATTTCCTACAACTTTAATCTAGCTGAAGACTTGGCTACGATTGTCTACCCGTCTGGTGTAACGGTCACGCTTTCCTATACGTCAGGCAAGCTGACGAATGTTACAAACGGACTTGGACGAAATCTCAACTTGGTCTATACCGGCTCTGACCTGACTTCGGTGAATGATGGCAATGGACGTTCGGTAAGTTTTACTTTGAATGGAAGTCGCAACCTTACTCAGTTTACCAATGCGAATTCCAAATCAACCACGTATGAATACGATATTCCAGGACGATTGACGAAAGTCTATTTGCCTGCAAACCCACTTACCGCAGTTTACACCAACATATACGACTCTCAGAGTCGAGTCCAAGAGCAGAAAAATGCTCTTGGTCAGAGCCTTTTCTTCTACCTGGCTGGTAGCCGATCTGAAGTTGTCGATGCCTTGGGCAACAAGGTAGTTTACTTCTTCAATCGGCAGGGATTGAATATTAAAACGGTGGATCAGGTCAACAAGACCTGGACAGCAACATTCGATGGAATGGGACGTCGTACAAAATCTGTAGCGTCAGAAGGCAACAGTGTTGAGTATACGATAAATAATAAGTCCCAAGTGACTGCTGTAACTGTCAAGCCAAAGACCGGCTCACCACTTGCGAATCTAGTCACAAACATGACCTATGATGCTACTTGGAACTATCTGAAGACTGTTCAAGATCCGCGTGGAAACACGACAACCTTAAACTATGATGCGGTCAAAGGGCTGCTTTTGAACATCCAGAAACCAGTCGTTGGCGGCTCTACGCCTCAGGAGTCCTTTACCTACAATTCGCGTGGTCAGCCGATTACGCGAACGGACGAAACCGGCATAATAACTCAGTTTAACTATGATGTATCTACTGAAAAACTTACTTCAATTGTCCATGACCAAGGAGCTGGAAGGCTCAACATTACTACCAGCTTTGTTTACAACGCCTGGGGAGACGCGACGAGCATAACCGATCCGCGAGGAAATGCGACGACTTTTGTCTTCGACAGTCTTCGCAGAATGACTCAGCGCACTGAATGTGCACCATTTGGTTATGTGACTAATTTTGCATACACCGATAACAGCATGGTAGCGTCAACACAGCGCCAGACTGGCGATGTATTGAATCCGTGGCAGACAGTCAGCTACACGTATTCGCTTACTGATAGACTCAAAACTATCACCGATCCTTCAAGCAATGTTACAACCCTTGATTATGATGGTCTCGACCGTCTTTGGAAGACTACAAATGCGCTCACTCAAGTCTATGAAATTTCGTATGATGCGATGAGCAGGCTTTCGACTATCAAAGATCCCACTAACACTATTTCTGAAACACGCACTTACTCAAATAATGGGCGTCTTGCCAGCGTCATGGATGCTCGAAGCAACACGACGTCATTTACTTTTGATGGGCACGATCGCCCGGACCGCACCACATTCCCGGGCGGGACTTATGAGCAGAATTCGTCTTATGACAACAACGAAAACGTTCTGACATTCAGGACTCGTGATGCCAAAAACATCACGATGGTCTACGATGTTTTGAACCGCCGCACAAGCAAAACTCCAGGCACTAACCCTACGGTGACTTATACTTACGATCTTGCCGGCCGTTTGTTGACTGCCAGTAAGCCCGTGGTTGCAAACGATCCGAGTTCGGGTACGTTCACCAACTTCTACGATACCGCAGGTCGCTTCTTCAAAGAGCAGTATCCTGACGGCAAGAACTTCACGCACCAGCTTGACGCAAACGGCAACGTTACGCGCACAACCTGGCCTGATGCCTGGTATATAGAGCGTGTTTATGACCAATTGAACCGCATGACTGACATCAAGCTCAATGGAGCTGGCACAAGTGCGATTCAGTTCCAGTGGGACCAGCTCTCGCGCCGCAAGAAAATCATCTATGAGAATGGTTGCGTCGCCGATCTTGGTTTTGAAGCTGACAATGACATGAACAGCCTCGCGCACACTTTCGTGGGCTCCAATGTCACGTTTACCTACACGTTTGATGCGATTCATCAGATGCTCACCCAAGCTATTAGTGATGGCACCAACTTCCAGTGGCACCCGTCTGCTGGTGGCACCGTCACTTATGGAACCGCAAGCAATTTGAATCTCTATCCGACCGTTGGTGGAATTGCGCATACCTACAACAACAACGGCTGCCTCACTGGCGATGGAACCTGGACTTTCGGCTACAACGTCGAGTCTATGTTGACCACCGCCACCAAAACTGGCACCAGTTTGGCTTTCAAATACGACCCGAACATGCGTCAGGTTGAGAAGTCTGTTGGTGCAACGAAGACGCGCTTCTATTATGGTGGCTTGCAGCGGCTTGGAGATTATTCTTCGGCTGGTGCGCTC
>JACCDT010402026.1_pt1 | contig 27075 bp, 25 predicted proteins | sample 7446291 | NCBI WGS metagenome assembly JACCDT01 (sample SAMN15323446, study PRJNA562643) | freshwater metagenome | isolation source: river surface water | place: USA:Blue River Watershed | collected 2017-08-17 | reverse complement strand
TCCTGAACTAAAGGCTTATTTTTAGGATCACTTGATTGGGGATAATCCTTTCTATTTTTCAGCAGCTACCTGCTCTGCAAGAAGGAGTGCAGTGTAGAGGTTGGCAATTTTGCCCGACACACAAAGCTCAGCTAAGCCGAACTCCAATTCTCCTATACGAACTTTCATGGGGACGGATAGCCCAGAATCTAGAATGATGCGCTTCACCTGTACAGCAGTAAGCTGAGGATACAAGGAACGGATCAACGCAGCCATGCCCGCTACCGCAGGTGCAGCCATGGACGTGCCACCTTCTACCCCATACTTCGAATTGGGTAGCGTGGAATAAATCTCATCTCCGGGAGCAAAAATATCCACCCCTTTTTTTCCATAGTTAGAAAAGGAAGCAATCATGTCTGGCCCATAATAGGGAGTCAATGCTCCTACACTCAAGTAATTGTCTTCGGTAGCCGTTCCGCTCAGACTATATGCGTCATTTGGAAAATTTGAATTTTCAGGAAGATCCAAATCCAATCCATCGTTTCCAGCGGCATGGACAAAAAGCACGTCCTTGGCAGCGGCATAGCGTAGCGCGTCTTGAACCCAACCGGCATTGGGGGAGAATTTTTTACCAAAGCTCGCATTGATCACTTTCGCTCCCTGGTCTACGGCATAGCGAATGGCAAGGGCAATGTCTTTGTCGTATTCGTCTCCATCCGGGACGGCTCGTAGGGCCATTAACTTTACATTCTCCGCTACCCCCTTCACTCCTTTTTTGTTGGTTCGATTGGCAGCAAGAATTCCAGCTACATGGGTGCCATGGCTCTCTTCTTCGAGCTTATAGCTTGGATTGCCGTTGCCATAGCCCAGCTCTTTGATGTCGTAAGGATTGTCTCCTACGGACTTTCTGCCATCAAACTCCAAATTGAGGTTGTACTCCAACTGCGATTGGTAATAGTTGATTCCTTCCTGTAATTCAGCCAATGCCGCTGGAATATCCTGCCCCATAGCCATTACTTGAGTCAGAAGTCCGAGCACTTGTTCTTCTTCCTCGTTTTTGGATTCGTATTTTTCAAGATCTTCTAGTGTGTAGTAGTCCTTCCCTAATTTTTTTTGAATGTTCTCATGCGCCGTGCGTACGAGTTGTTCAATTTGTTGGAATTGTTGGACTGCGGTCTTTGCTTCTGCAACTAGGGGTTCTAAGTGGGCATTGGCTTTGTTCTGAAGGGCTGAATCCCCTATTTTTTTCGCTACAATACGCACAAACTCCATTTGCTCATAGGAAGATTCTCCAAGAAAGTTATATCCATGCACGTCGTCAACGTATCCGTTTTGATCGTTGTCAAGGCCATCCCCAGCGATTTCCCCTGGATTTTTCCAAAGTAGGTTTTGGAGATCTTCGTGGGCTAAGTCTATCCCTGAGTCAATGATGGCTACGACTACAGGACTCCCTTTCCTTTTTTTGACCACTTCAGCATACGCACGATCTATACTCATCCCGGGGACTGTATCTTGGATGGGATCCAAATGTGACCATCGAAGACTTTCTTTTTCCGACAAGGGGCGAGTTCGCATTACAGCACTCATCGTATTGTTAGTGGGGGGGGCGAGTTGGGCTGTCGTGGCACAGCCCATTCCCAATAGGCTGAGCGTGCCTAGGCTGAGAAATTGAGACAGGAATTTTTTCATCTTAGGATTAATTGGAGACCACTTTTTTGGTTCAAGCTGCTAACGTCGAAATTCAGCACCTAGTGTCTATTTTTTGGAATAACTTCCTGCTTTACCTTCCGAATAGAATTCTTTGAGGGCAGGCAATTCTTCTAGAAGCGCTTTAAATAGTCCTTGCCTATCATAAACCTGTTCAGGCTGCTGTCGACGAATCATTTGGAATACCTGTGCTTTTTGTTGCAAGGTTTTTTCTTGGTTGAGGTAGCTCGCAGACATGTGGAAATTTAAAAAGGGTCCATCCAAGGAGTGGGTGAGGTATGGGGTCGGGTCCTCTTCCAAAACCATCACGCCTGTTGGGTTGAGATTTTCCGATTCGTAAGAAGCGGTCACGAAGTAGGAAGTGTCAATTCCTACACGTTCTGACCAATAATTCAACGCCCAAAGGGGCATTGCGAGGATTAATCCAAAAAATGCAGGACGAAGTAGCAAAGTCCAGCTGAAATGAAGAAAGAACTGGGTGATAAAATAGCTCATCGCAGGTAGAAATACGACCAGCTGATAGGAAGCGGTATTTTTTACCAGAAAAAATAAACCAGCAGAAAAGAGGAGCCAGATCAGGATAAGCTGCCGTTGTTTTTGTTGATTGATTGTCGCTCCGCGAAAAAAGGAGCTAATTAAATAACCTGCCAAGGCAAGCACAAGCGGAAGGGCACCCGGCGCAAGCCAACTGAGGTAAGGTTGGAATGCATAGTTGGGATAGGTGAAGACTATAGGCCATACTTGTAGGGCTTGTTCCAACCCGTCATTCCAAAAATAAAACACCAAAATCAGCAAGATGGGAAGTAAAAATCCCATGATGGAAAGAAAAAGTTGGCGGATGGTAAAGCTTGACACCGCCAAACCAGTAAAGATTAGAAAGGGAAGAAAGAAGACAAAGTTCCAATGGAAGCCAGTCGCGAGGCCTCCATAAATTCCAATGAGAAGGGTAGACTCACTCGTTTCTTTTTGAAGCACGGTATGGGAAAAAAGCTGTCCAAATGCCAGCAATAGAAATGTACTCCCGAGTAGAGTTGGGGATAAGTACATCAGGTCAAAGGAAAAATGAAACAAAGCAGCCATGACGATGGCGGGCAAGTAGGTGTTTTCGTCAAATACGCGGTACTTGATTAGGGTGCTGTTCCAGTAATAAATCTGGAACAGGACGAAAATTTTACCTAGAAAAAGGTAAGCAAGCTCACTTCTTCCAAACAAGAGGTGAAGACCTGTGAATATTCCAGCAGAGAGCGGACCTGTATCGTCGATCACATCTACATAAAGTAGATGTCCTTCACTGAGACGTTCGCCTAAGACCATCCACATCAGCGTAGGTGTGGTGCTTGGAAATGAGAAAAAAACCCAAGAGATTACACTGAATAAGACCACATAAAGCAGTATTCCAACTAGGCGAAAGGGGTCGTTTACTCTAAAAAAACTGAACAAGGTGGATAGAGGAGATTTGGTTTTGACTCGAAATTAAAGCATGCCCAAGTATTTCGCTAAATTTGCATCATAAATACTTCAGATGGAAAGCAAAAGACAATTAAAATATGCCAAGTTAATTCAAAAGGAACTGGGCGACATTTTTCAAAAAGAGGCCAAGCACCTGGTTGGATCCACATTGGTGACCATTACGCGGGTCATGATGAGCCCAGATTTGGGGTTTGCCAAAGCTTACCTTAGTTTTTTGTTGCCAGATCCTAAGGCAAGTTTTGATGCGATCAATGCACAAAAGAAAGAAATTCGGCATGCATTGGCCAAGCGAATCGGGAAGTCTGTTCGGGTAATTCCGGAATTGGCATTCTTTTCAGATGAATCTGCCACCTATGCGCAGCACATGGACAAGGTGATTTCAGACCTCCACATCCCACCTGCTCCAGAAGAGGAGGAGGAAGAGGATTAAATTCAATTTTATCCGTGAACACAAGTTCTTTTATTGCCGGCAGATATTTCCGCAGCAAAAAAAAGCAAAACTTCATCACCATCCTCTCCTTGATTTCGATGGTGGGTGTGGCTATCAGTACGATGGCCCTAGTGGCAGTACTATCTGTGTTCAATGGATTGGAAGATCTGATCCGCGGACTTTTTTCAAGTTTTGATTCGGAACTTCAGGTTACACCGAGTTCAGGTAAAAGTTTTGAGGTCACTGAGGAATGGCTACAAGCCCTCCGTCAGGTAGCAGGTGTAGAAGTCATCACTGAAGTGATTGAAGACAATGCCTTGCTTGAATATCGGGGAAATCAACATGTAGCCCGGGTCAAGGCTGTGTCGGACAACTACTTTGAACACGACCGTTTTTCGAAAGGATATTTTTGGGGAGATACGACCTTAGGCGATAGCCTTAGGCCTGGGGCCCTGCTCGGAAGAGGGGTTGCCTTTGCCTTATCCGCCAACCTGGACGATATCAACGCGGTCTTGAATATTTACTATCCCAAAGCTCCCAAATCTGCAGCTTCCTTGGACCCCAATCAACTGTATGCTTCCGGACAGGTGGAGCCTCGAGGCTTTTTTAGTATTGAACAAGGAGTGGATAATGAATATGTCCTCGTTCGCCTTGATTTTTTCAAGGATCTCCTCGGTTATGGTCAAAAGCGCACCGCCCTTGAACTTAAGGTGGATCCGGAATACTCTATTTCCAGTGTACAGCAAGCTGTACAAGCGAAGCTAGGTTCCGATTTTGTGGTGAAAAATGCAGATGAACAGCATGCTACGCTGATTCGCACGGTGAAGCTGGAAAAACTAGTTGTTTTTCTCACGCTCACCTTTATTCTGGCCCTCGCCTCCTTCAACATTTTCTTTTCGTTGAGTATGCTGGCTATTGAGAAGAAAAAAGACCTGGCAGTACTGAAAGCCATGGGGGCAAAAAATGCACTCATTCGGGGTATTTTCTTGAAGCAAGGAGCTTTGATTGCCTTTTCGGGAGCAGTTTTGGGATTGGTATTGGGCCTCCTTCTGGTAGGTGCTCAGGAAAAATTTGGACTAATCTCCCTAGGTATCTCCTCTGGGGTGGTGGATGCCTATCCCGTGCGGGTCCATTGGCCTGATCTGGTTTGGGTAAGTTTGGCCGTAGTAGGGATTACTTTAGCAGCTTCTTGGCGTCCTGCGTGGATTGCCTCGCAAGTTGATCCGCTGAAGGAGCTGTAGGAAGACCGCTAGTCCAAGGGACCCTTTCTGGTCGACCTCCTTTTTCTTTCCTTTATATTTTGTAGTAATATGGCTGCATGAAAACAGCTAGTTATGACGTGGTAGTCGTTGGCTTGGGTGCCGTAGGTAGCGCTACGATCTACCAATTGAGCAAACGAGGCATCAACGTTTTAGGAATAGATCAATTTGAACCGCCCCATACTTTTGGATCTAGTCATGGAGAAACGCGCATTACGCGCCTTGCTGTGGGTGAAGGGGAAGAGTATGTGACTTTGGCCAAGCGTTCTCATGAGATTTGGGCGGAATTAGAAGCCTTATCCGGAAAGAAAATCCGAACCAAAACTGGTGGAATTCTTCTCGATTCGGGGGCAAATCCCTGGTCCAAACATGGAGTAGAGGGCTTTTGGGAGCGCACCCTACGGTATGCTCAGAACCAGTCCGTTTCCCACCGTGTCCTCGATTTGGCCGAAGCATCCACCAACTATCCTGCCTTTCAACTTCCCGCCACAGGGAAGGTCTATTGGGAGGAAGAGGCTGGTTATCTTTTCCCAGAAGTGGCGATAGAAACCCAGTTGGACTTGGCCAAAAAACAAGGAGCAGCGATTTGGACTTCCTCCAAGGTAAATTCCATTCAATCCGAAGGAGCACATTTCCGAATTCAACTTGAGGGGAAGGAAGTGCTCGCCAAACAGGTAATTCTTAGTGCAGGGGGATGGGTGAAGGATTTTCTTCCCAATCCTGTCAAAAAGAGATTTTCCATCTGCCGACAAGTTCTGTATTGGCTTGCGATTGATGCCGGGTTTACGGACTGGCAGCGCTATCCTGTATGGATGTGGGGTTATGGGTCATCTCCTGAAGAGTTCATTTATGGCTTTCCCTCCCTAGATGGGAAGACCATCAAGATGGCCTCCGAATCCTTTGCAGAAGTAGACCATCCCGATCAGTTGAGTCGAGAAGTAAGCCTAGAGGAGCAGGAAATTTTTTGGCAGACCAAGGTGGAGGGAAAATTGAAAGGAGTAAAAAAACAAGTGCTAAAGACCTCCGTCTGCTTTTATACGCTCACCGAAGATGCGCGTTTTGTGGTGGAGGAGATGGAGGGCAACCCGAATTTTCTTTGGGTATCTGCTTGTTCGGGACATGGATTTAAGCACTCCGCCGCTTTGGGAGAAGATTTGGTAAAAAGGCTGGGGTATTGATCGGGCCACTTGGCATTTGACCCAAGTTTTCTAATCAAATCCACTTCGAAAACTGTATTTTTGTAGCCTGAATAGCTACCGAACCTATGGCAAAGCAACGAGGCACTGCATTAGAGCCCGAAGAAAAAAGAAAGCTCAACAAGCAGAACCTAAGCAAGTTGAACCAGATTTTTAAGTTTCTGACCCCCTACAAGGGTGCCTTTTTTGCAGGGCTTCTTTTTCTGTTGTTTTCTTCGCTTACTCTGTTAAGCTTCCCTTTTGTAGCAGGTAAATTGATTGATACAGCTCAGGGTTCGGCCTGGATTTTTTCGGATATCCACCACATTGCCTTGCTATTGCTTGGCATTCTGGCCTTGCAAAGCATCTTCTCCTTCTTTCGAGTATGGTTGTTTGCCTTGGTATCTGAAAAGGCCATGCGTGACATTCGACTCGCGGTGTATGGTCGATTGGTCCGTCTTCCACTTCCTTTTTTTGATAAGCGCCGTACTGGGGAACTCATTAGCCGCATTACCTCGGACGTGGGTTTGCTCCAGGACACCTTTTCTACCACGCTTGCAGAGCTCTTTAGACAGGTAGTAACCTTAGTGGCAGGCGTTGCTTTTTTGCTGATCAACACGCCCAAGCTGACGGTGTTCATGTTGGCTACCTTTCCAGTGCTGGTTCTGTTTGCTTTGATTTTTGGGAAGTTTATTCGCCGATTATCCAAAAAAACTCAAGATGAACTTGCAGCGGCGAATGTCATCGTAGAAGAAACCTTGCAGTCTATCAATACCGTCAAATCCTTTGTGGGCGAGGCCTATGAAGTGAATCGGTATGGCAAAGGATTGGAAAAAGTGGTCCATGTAGCTTTAGCTGCGGCCAAGTATCGGGGAGCCTTTATTTCCTTCATCATCTTTGCGTTGTTTGGTGGGATTGTAGGGGTGATGTGGTATGGTGCTAGTTTGGTGGCCTCAGGTGAAATGAGCGTTGGGGAATTGGTTTCCTTTGTGCTCTACACCACCTTTATAGGGGGTTCCATTGCAGGCCTAGGAGACATTTACAGCCAATTGCAAAAAGCAATCGGAAGTTCAGAGCGTGTAGTTGAACTATTGGAGGAAGAGGAGGAGGTAGCTTCGGGCGAACCGATTGAGAAATTTAAAGGAGATATTGAATTTGATGCGGTAGGTTTTCATTACCCTACTCGACCTGAAGTGGGAGTCTTGCAAGGCCTGTCTTTTCAGATTCAGTCAGGGGAAAAAGTAGCGCTTGTAGGTCCATCAGGAGCTGGAAAATCAACCATTATTCAGTTGCTCCTCCGATTTTACGAAGCCACCAAAGGACAAATTCGAATTGATGGAAAGCCGCTAACCCACTGGGAATTAGCCTCTCTACGCAGTAAAATAGGAATCGTGCCTCAAGAAGTCTTGTTGTTTGGAGGAAGTATCCGAGAAAATATTGCCTATGCAAAGCCTGGGGCAACGGAAGAAGAAATCATCACCGCCGCTAAAAAAGCAAACGCCTGGCAGTTTATATCCCAGTTTCCCGAGGGCCTAGATACTTTGGTGGGCGAGCGAGGAATCAAACTTTCTGGTGGTCAGCGGCAACGGGTGGCCATTGCACGGGCGATCTTGAAAGATCCGGCAATTTTGATTTTGGATGAGGCCACCTCCTCCTTAGATGCGGAATCAGAGGCCTTAGTTCAAGAAGCCCTGAATGAATTGATGAAAGGAAGAACCACCTTAATTATTGCGCATCGACTGGCTACAATCCGAAAGGTGGATCGCATTTATGTTTTGGCTGAGGGAAAGATTGTGGAGCAAGGCAATCATCAGGAACTCGTCCAAGATACTTCCGGCATCTATGCCAACCTCGTCCGACTGCAATTTGCGGATTAGCGGAGGTTGTGAGCAGTCAGCGATTTGGTAAGTCCCAATGCTTTTTCTTTAAGGATAGTAGATCCTGGAAATAAGCGCTTCATTTCCGATTCATTGAGCAAGCGGATTTCATCCTGGTATTGACTGGCCTCAGCTGCATCCCATCGCTTCAATCGGCTCAACTTGGTTTGGGTAAGGATATAGTGAAGGAGACCCTTCGGATAATACTGTGCAAAGGGCAGCGCATAGTGCGCCTCAATCGGAAAATAGGCATTGGGGGTTTGGATGAAATGACTTTTGCCTACCCGAAGGATTTCTGAAGCCATTTTTCGCTGATTTTCCCAGGTATACAAGTGCTCAATCACGGAGTTGGAGAAAACCAAGTCGAAACTGCCCGCGCCAAATTCTGGCATACGGGTAGCATCGCCTTTCACTGCTTGAATCGCAGGATGGCTTGTTTGTTCCAAGTGGAGGTTGAGTAAGGTGATGCGAACCCCTGGATGTGAAAGGAGTTTACTATGTTGCCAAAAATAGTCCGTTCCCCCCAAGTCCAAGATTTCTATTTTCTCCGCCCCATCAAAATGGGTAAAGAATAGTTTTTCGAATTCCTGTAGCCTTTTTCTGCGAAACTTAAAGCCTAAAGATTGGGGGTTATCGGAGGAAGCAAAAAAATGAAAAAGGGAGGACATGTACTTTTTGTGCCTTGGAAGGTTAGAAATATCTTCAAAAGTAATAAGCCTTGAGAATTTCTTTCTTAATTTTACGAGGTTTCCTTCCTCAGCCCTGTTTTTTTGTCAAATTTTCTGTCAAAATGAGGGGTACTAGGTTTAGATTTTTATGAAGAGAAGATTTGATACGTATTTTCCCTGGCTGTTTACGGTCAGTGATTTTTTGGCCTCCTTACTTTCTATGGCGATTGCCAACGCTTTTTTACAGCGTTATCAGGTATTGGGGAAAACCGAATTCTCTGCCTTTTTGCCTTTGGCTTTGCTTTGGATTTTAATTTCCAGTTTACGAAAAGATTACAAAATAGGGCGTACAGACGAGTACGATAAGACATTAAGTAGCTTTTTTGTCACCTTAATTTGGTTTTTAGGAGCTACGGCCATCTTGTGGACCCCACTTCAAGAAGGCAATTACCGATGGATTCAAATTGGTGCCTTGGGATTGACTCTTGGGGTTTTGATGGGATTTTTTCGAGTGGCCGTTCATATAATTCTGAAAAAATACCGAGCCTCGGGGAATAATTACCAAAACGCAATTATCGTTGGAAAAGGAAGTACCAGTCCTAGATTGGTGGATGTCCTTCGTATTCGTAAGGATTTTGGGATCAATTTTTTAGGCTACTTTGATGACCAATCCGATTGCGAACAAACTAGAGGGGCGATCGAGGAGTTGTTTGAAAAAGCGCCAAAAATGGATCTTGATTTGATCTATATTCATGAAAAGCTGGATGTAAGCTTGGTGAAGCGAGTGATTGATTTTGCAGATGAGCATTACATCAAGGTCAAGATGATTCCGGGAAAAAGTCTCCAATTGGAAAAAAGCCTTTCCTTTTCTCGCTATGGTGATTTTTTTGTTATCAATGTCAACGATATACCGCTCGATCATCCATTGAATAGCTTTGCCAAGCGCGCCTATGATCTCGCCTTTGCCAGTATGGTGACGATTTTTATCCTGTCTTGGCTCATTCCATTGGTTGGGTTATTGATCAAATTAGAGTCTAGGGGGCCTGTATTTTTTATTCAGAAGCGGAATGGATTAAACAATAAGGTATTCAATTGCCTCAAGTTTCGTTCGATGACGCCAAATGATTATGCCGATTCGCATCAGGCTACTAAAAACGATCCTCGAGTAACTCGAATTGGGGCTTTCCTACGCAATACTTCCTTGGATGAAATGCCTCAGTTTTTGAATGTGCTCATGGGCAGCATGTCAATTGTCGGTCCTAGACCACATACTTTGCCCATGAACGATACCTTTCGAACTCAAATTGAGCGCTACAATTCGCGTCATAAAATCAAGCCTGGTATCACAGGATTGGCACAGGTTAGGGGTTACCGAGGGGAAATAGAAAACTCCTTTCAAATTCGTTCTCGAGTACGATTGGATTATTTTTATATCCACAATTGGTCTTTTCTTCTAGACATGGAGATCATGGTCAAGACCGTGTACGAGTTACTCTTCAATCGTGAAAATGCCTATTGATTTGGGGTACAGCTGTCATTACTGTCATTCAACTCAGGGAACCACTTTTTTAGCGACAGAGCGCATGCTCGGATTGGCAGGGGAATTTACCTATGCCACTTGTTCCGATTGCGGCTCCATCCAACTCCTTACTATTCCTCAAGATCTTAGTCCTTATTATCCTAGTGATTACTACTCCCTAGGACGACTGCAGCCTTCTGGTGGATTGCGAAATTTCCTCAAAAAACTTCGAATGCATGCTTTTTTAGCCACTGGTTATTCCTTGTTTTCTCCCCGATTTGGAGGGTATTGGCTTAAAAAACTCAATCCTAAGTTCACAGACCGCATCGCTGATGTGGGTTGTGGCAATGGACAGCTCCTGTATGAATTGCATGTGGCTGGATTTAAAGAGTTGCATGGATTTGATCCTTACTTGGAAAAACAGGAACAATTGGCTCCTGGCCTGACTCTTTGGAAACAAGACTTGGGGCAGACAGATCTCAAATTTGATCTGTTGATGCTCCACCATTCTTTTGAGCACCTCGCTGACCCCGAATCGGTGCTTAGTACTTGCTTCGAGCGATTAAATCCCGGGGGTAGGCTTTTGGTGCGCTGTCCTGTGGCAGATGCTGCAGTTTGGAAAGAAAAACAAGCGCTTTGGGTTCAATTGGATGCGCCTAGACACCTGTCGATACCAAGCATCCAGGGTTTTGAGAGAGCTGCCAAGCGATGTGGTTTTGAGGTGAACGAAATTCTTTTTGATTCTACCGCTTTCCAGTTTTGGGGTACAGGATTGTACGAACATGGCGAAAGGTTGGACCGCAGCAAAATCGATAGTTATTTTTCCAGTCAGCAGCTAGAAGAATGGGAGAACCAAGCCATTCAATACAATCAAGAAGGAAAAGGGGATCAAGCCTGCTTCTTTTGTGTCAAGCCCGGGGAAAAAGAGGAGAATCAGGCATGAAAGGACTAGGTAAGTACTTTATTGGACTACTTCCACCTGCCACCCTAGAAGCCCAATTTAAAGCACTTAAACAAGGCTTTGCAGATCAATTTCAAGTAAAATACGCCCTTCAAGCACCGACTCATCTTACCCTAAAAATGCCTTTTCGGTACAAAGAAGCAAAAGAGCTGGAATTGGCTGCGCGACTCACTACCGCCTTGGAGGCCCAGGCCCCCTTTCAGCTCAAGCTAACTCGTATCGGACATTTTGGGAGGAGAAATATACACCAACAAGTGGCTTCATCCGAATCCTTGATGCAGCTCCAAACAACCCTCCGTAGCTTTTGCAAGAGATCCCTTCATTTGGTAGAGGAGCTCAGCGACCGAAATTATCAACCCCATCTGACCTTGGCCTACAAGGATCTAAAGCCAATCCATTTTGATGAGGTACTTGAGTTTGCCCGCCAGAATTTGATTCTAGGGGAATTTTTAGTCGATCGGGCCTATTTAATGAAAAAAGTGGAAAACCGCTGGCAGGCGATAGCCCCCTTACCTTTTGGAAATAGCTTGGCGAATTCTGTTCCGATAGAAGTATCCTGAGGGGATATTTTTCAGAACTGTTGAAACAATTTGCCTTGAAAATCTGATTTATATCCATCTCCTTTACTCCATGAAAAAAGCGGTTGTTGTTGGTTCAGGTATAGCAGGCATTGCCTCCTCCATTCGATTGGCGGTCAAAGGCTATCAGGTGGAGGTTTTTGAAGCCAATGCGTATCCTGGTGGAAAGCTTTCCGCGATAGAAGGAAAAGGGTACCGTTTTGATGCAGGGCCTTCCTTATTTACGCTACCCGAACAGGTGGAAGAATTGTTTCTTTTGGCTGGTAAAAACCCGAAGGAGCATTTTGAATACGAGCGTCTGGAGGTGGTCTGTCATTATTTTTGGGAAGATGGAAAAAAGGTCAAGGCTTGGGCAGACCCGGATCGATTTGCCACAGAGGTAGCCACCCAACTCGGAGTTTCTGATCTGGGAATCAAGGAGGTATTGAAGCGCTCTTCATTTATTTACGAGCACCTTGCCCCCTTATTTATGCACCGTTCGCTACGTAAGGTGGCCACTTGGCTTGGTCCGCAAGCACTAAAGGCCTATTTGAATTTGGGAAAATTGGGGCTTTTCTCCACGATGCACGCCTCCAATACCAAGCTATTGAAAGACCCCAAATTGGTCCAGCTTTTCAATCGCTACGCCACGTACAATGGCTCCGATCCCTACCAAACTCCAGCGACGCTGACCATTATCCCCCACCTTGAATTTAACTTGGGAGCCTATTTTCCCAAACGCGGCATGCATGACATCAGCATGAGCTTGTACAAGCTAGCGCTTTCCTTGGGGGTTCGTTACCATTTCAATGCCCCTGTAGAAGAAATTTTGGTGGAAAAGGGACGTGCCTGTGGCTTACGGGTGCAAGGAGAAAATATAGCTGCAGATCTTGTAGTCAATAACATGGACATGGTGAATGCCTACAAGACCATCCTCAAAAAGCAGGTTCAGCCTAAAAAGCTTTTGGAGCAGCCTAAGTCAAGCTCAGCATTGATTTTTTATTGGGGGATTACTCAAGTATTTGAGGAAATTGGCATGCATAACATCTTTTTTTCAGATGATTACGAAACAGAGTTTGTGCATATCTTCAAGCAGGGGACCATCTATGCCGATCCTACCGTATACATCAACTGTACTTCCGTCACCAAAGCGGACGATGCGCCTACAGGGAGCATGAATTGGTTTACGATGATCAATGTGCCGAATAACCAGGGCCAAGATTGGGATCAACTGATTTCCAAGGCCAGGAAAAATATTCTTGCCAAGTTGAGCCGTCTCTTGCATGCCGATATTGAAAAATTGATCGACTTCGAGGAAATTTTAGATCCTAGGAGTATTGAATCCAAGACCTCCTCTGCGCATGGCGCCTTGTATGGGAATAGTTCAAATACGCGATTTGCTGCTTTTCTGAGGCACCCAAATTCTTCCTCTCAGCTCAAAAATCTCTTTTTCTGTGGTGGATCGGTGCATCCAGGTGGAGGCATCCCATTGGCCTTACTTTCTGCAAAGATCATGTCGGAAGAAATTCCTGATTTGAAAAAGTAAATGGATTTATAGAGCAAAAAAAAGAGCGACCTAGTTGGCCGCTCTTTACGTTTTTTGAGGAGTGGATTAAAGCACGCGCTCGTATTGGTTGAAGAAGAAGCTGCCTTCAATGGCTGCATTCTCGTCTGAGTCAGATCCGTGCACTGCATTTGCCTCGATGGATTTTGCAAAGATTTTACGAATAGTTCCATCTGCTGCATTGGCTGGGTTCGTAGCCCCGATAAGGGTTCGGAAATCTTCAACAGCATTGGTTTTTTCAAGGATAGCGGCAAAAATAGGCCCAGAAGACATGTAAGTGCAAAGGTCCTTGTAGAATGGTCTTTCGCTATGTACTTCATAGAATTTTCCTGCTAGTTCCGGAGTAAGTCGGGTAGCTTTCAAAGCAACGATTTTAAAACCTGCTTCTTCAATCATTTTCAAGATCGCACCTGAGTTGCCTGCTAGAAAAGCATCTGGCTTAATCATGGTGAATGTTCTGTTTCCTGCCATGGGATTTGGAGTTTCATTGGTTTATTTCGGCTGCAAAATTAGCGCTTTTTGATTCATATTTAGATGGAAGATCTAGAATTCTACCCTAGAAGCTTCATTATCAGCAAATTTGATGCTTTGGGAATTGTTTAAAATTTGTTGACCTTTGCTGCCTCCGGAGCCAAAAGTGCAGCTGAATCAAATTAATGGAAGCTTTAGGTACGTTTATTCAAAAACTTTCCTCACCTAGGAAAATTGTCATTACTACCCATGTGAAGCCTGATGCGGATGCCTTAGGGTCTTCTTTGGGTTTGGCTAACTACCTAATCAAAAAAGGCCACGAGGTGACGGTTATTACGCCGTCGGACTATCCTTATTTTTTGACCTGGATGAAGGGCAACGATGCGGTGTTGGATTTTTCCAAAGAGGGAGATCGAAAGAAGGCCCTCGTCAAATTGGAAAAAGCCGAACTAATTTTCTGTTTGGACTTTTCTGTGTTGAACCGAGTAAATGAGTTGGGTGAATTGATTCGCCAATCCAAAGCCTTCATAGTCAACATTGATCACCACCAGGATCCGGAGGATTTTGCGCACCACAGGTTGTGGAGCACGCAAGCAGCAGCTACTTGTGAGCTTGTCTATGAACTGATTGTTTCTTTTGGGGACAAGGAGTTAATCGATAAGCACATTGCTTCTTGCCTATACGCGGGGATTTTGACCGATACGGGAGGATTTCGCCATCCCAATACGACAAAAAATGTTCATTTGGTCGTAGCGGAATTGCTCGAAGCGGGAGCCAATGCGACGGAAATTGCAAATTTGATTTACGATTCCAATTCGTTAAATCGTCTCAAATTCATCGGTTTTGCCATCACGAGGCGGTTGGTTGTTCGGGAAGATTTGCATACCGCCTATTTTGTGATTAGTAAAAAAGATCTTAAAAAATATCAAAGCCAGACTGGAGACACCGAAGGTTTGGTGAATTATGCCTTATCTTTGGATGGAGTGAAGTTAGCCGCTTTATTTTCTGAGCGAGAAGATGGGGTAAAAATTTCCTTCCGTTCGAGTGTGGATGTGGCAGTGAATAAGTTTGCTGCGGCTCACTTTGGAGGTGGAGGACATAAAAACGCCTCTGGAGGAAAATCTTCCTTAAGCTTGAAGAAAACAGTTGCACGCTTTGAATCTCTAGTTCGAGAATATCAAGAAGACCTTTTTCATTCCGAATCAGTATCCTAGACCTAAACTAAAGACAGTAAAATTTGAAATTCACCTATCCATTTATGAAAAATTACAAATCCCTAGTACTCCTATTTGCCCTTGTTACTGGGGTAAGCACGCTATCTTCTTGCCAAAAAACAAAGGTAACTGAGAAGGATGCCATTGAATTTACCTACATCAATGAAGGAACAGAGAAGCCAGCCAATGGTGATTTTCTATTGTACAACCTTGAAATTTTAACTCAGTCGGACTCTGTGATTTACAGTACGTTGACACAGCCTTTTCCAGGGTATTTGATGGCTAACGATACCATTAAGGCTCAGAATGGAATGGATGAAATCTTCCTAAGCTTGAGAAAAGGGGATTCGATTACCTTCGAAGCAGCAGCAAAAATTATTTTCAGTGGCAATCAACCTGCTCCAATCAAGGAAGACGATTTGATTAAGGTGCGATTGGGTGCGTACGAAGTGAAGACTGAAGCCGAAATGCAGGCATTCTACGAGGAAGCTATGCAGAAAGAGCAGGAAAAAGCAGCAGAAAAAGCAAAAGTACTTCTTGTGGAAGAGGCTAAAACCATCGAAGCTTACTTGACTAAAAACAACTTGAAGGCACAGAAGACCCAAAGTGGATTGTACTACGTGATTGAAAAAGAAGGAACAGGTGAGGCAACTACTCCAGGTACTACCCTGTATGTAAACTATGCTGGCTATTTACTTGATGGTCCCCTATTTGATACTTCTTGGCCTGAACTTGCCAAAGCAAACAATAAATTTAACCCTGAGCGCCCTTACGAGCCCCTTCCAGTGAATGTAGGCATGGGTCAAGTGATTCCAGGTTGGGACGAAGGCTTGATGCTGTTGAAAAAAGGATCTAAAGCCAAGTTAATCATTCCTTCTCCACTTGGTTATGGCGAAGGTGGTGCGGGAGCAGATATCCCTGGAAACTCTATTCTTGTATTTGACGTAGAAGTAACAGACGCTCAGAAATAAGGAATAAACCCTAAAAAAGTAAGCCAGAACCTATGAAATCCAGACTATTTGCCGCATTAACCTTGCTTGTAGGAGCACTCGCTATGCTATCCTGTGTGGATTCTGATCAAACGCAGGAAGTCATTTTGCAGCGAGACAAAGAAGCTATTGAAAAGTATCTTCAAGAAAACCCGATTGCAAGTGTGAAAGAATACAGCGAGCCAGTGGAAGGGTTTTATATGTTCTGGCAAGTTTCAGTAAAGCCAGATAGAAACAACCTATTGCGAGGAGATACAGTAACCGTCAACTATACTGGCAGGGATCTCAATAAGAAGGTTTTTGATACCTCCATCGAGCAGATTGCAAGAGATAATGGGATCTTCAATCCAACGAGACGTTACCAGCCTTTGCGTTACGCAGTGGGCTATGGATTTACCATCACTGGATTTGAATTTGCCATTTCAATGATGCACCCAGGCGAAAAGGCTACTGTGATTTTTCCTTCTAGGCTTGGTTATGGAACACAGGCAAGTGGATCTATTCCAGCAAACTCGCCATTGATATTTGAACTTGATCTTGTACAGGTTAAAAAAGGCCCGAATTTAAATCCATGATGCGAAATCTTTTAGTATTCTTCCTTTTTGCTCTAGTGGGCTTAAGTGCTTGTGAGACTCCTAATCCCTTTAATCAAGGTCCAGCGTATGATTTTGAAGGCAACTTGGCCATTGATCGAAAGAAAATTGCCGCCTACTTGGATACCGCCAAAATAGACAGTGTTTACCGGATTCATGATCCAAGTGGGGTGGTGGTTATTGTTCAACAGGAAGGCAAAGGTTCTCGCCCGACCAACAATACAGTGGTGTATACGGATTACATTGGAAAGTTGATGGCTACTGGGACCGTGTTTGACACCTCTTATGAGGCAGTTGCCCGGCTCAACAATATATTTGTGGAGGGGAGGACCTATGCTCCACTTAGTTTTGTGGTGGGAGGTTCTACCGTTATCACGGGATGGGATATTGGATTCAAGCGACTCAGACCTACCTCCAAGGCGACCATCATCATTCCATCGCCTTATGGTTACAGCAACCAAAAGAATAACGATAAAATCCCAGAAAATTCCATCTTGATCTTTCAAGTAGATTTCTTAGGAATAGATTGATAAAGGGGCTTTGGCCCCTTTTTTTGGTCCTTGCCCTACCTTTTTAGAGGGGCAAGAGGCCTTTGGCTTCAAAATTCTTTCTAACTTGTCGATGCAATGCCCCATTTGTAAGGAAGTGTTTTTTGGATGAACGAATGCGGGCCTACTTGCCAGAACCAATTCACCCAAATGACTTACTTTTTATGAAAATAGGAATCATCCGAGAAGGAAAAATCCCTGCTGATCAACGTACCCCATTTACTCCAGAGATTCTACAAGAAATACAAAAACAGGTAGGTGATAGCCTGTCCATTTGTGTGGAACAAAGTGAATTCCGTTGCTACACAGAAGCAGAGTATCAGCGGTGTGGAATAGAGGTAGTTACTGACCTTTCGGATTCGGATATTCTATTTGGGGTTAAAGAAGTTTCTATTGACCAATTGATTCCAGAAAAGACCTATTTTTTCTTTTCTCATACGATTAAAAAACAACCCAAAAATAAAGGCTTGCTTCAGGCTATCTTGGCCAAATCCATCCGCTTAATTGATTATGAGCTCTTGAAGAACCCAGCTGGGGAGAGGGTAGTTGCCTTTGGGCGATGGGCTGGAATTGTAGGAGCCTACAATGCGTTTTGGACCTATGGGATGAAGACGGGTCTTTTTGAGATGAAAAGAGCCATGGCCTGCAGGGACTTGGAAGATTTAAAAGTAGAGTTGAAGAAAGTCGTCCTTCCTCCCATAAAAATCATTGTCACTGGAAGTGGACGAGTAGGAAAAGGCGTTCTAGAAATCTTAGAAATCCTAGGCATTCAAGAAGTCCAGACTCAAGATTTCCTCCAAAAGGACTACGAAGAACCCGTGTTTGTATGCCTTTCTTCTTCCGATTACTTGCGAAGAAAGTCGGATGGGGGATTTGAGAGGGCCCATTTTTATGCCAATCCTGAATCCTATGAAAGCCACTTTTTGCCTTTTGCCCAAGTGGGCGAAATTTTGATTGCCGCTGCCTATTGGGATCCGTGCGCGCCACGATTATTTGAGATGGAGGCTATCCAATCGCCTAAATTCGCTATTTCGGTCATTGCAGACATTACCTGTGATATCAATGGGTCCATCCCCACGACACGACGCGCTTCTACCATTTTGGATCCGGTGTACGATGTAGATCGTCACACAGCAGAAGAGCTACCCGCCTTCGGGAAGCAAGATAGTATTTCGGTGATGGCCATCGATAATTTACCTTGTGAACTTCCTAGGGAATCCTCTGCTGAATTTGCCCGACAGCTTCGGGACTGGGTAATCCCGGAATTGGGGAAAGCCATTTCTCCAATTCTCGAAAAAGCCACCATCGCCAGAGATGGAGATTTGACCTTGGAATTTATGTACCTGAGTGATTACGTGAGTGACACGATTTGATTGATTTAAATGAAACTAAACCGTTACCTTGAATCTACCCTCCTCAAGCCCACTGCCACTGAGCGAGAAATTGATTTTTTACTAGCAGAGGCGATTGCCGAACAGTTTATTGGGGTTTGTGTGCCTCCCTTTTGGGTAAAGAAAGCAAAGCGGGAGATTGGAGAGAACGATATTCAAGTGGTTACTGTGATTGGTTTTCCTTTCGGTTATGAAACCACCGAGACAAAAATTGCTCAGACCCATGCTGCCATTGAAGCTGGGGCGGATGAATTGGATGTTGTCTGGTCCCAAACAGCCTACCACTCGGGAATGACTTGGCCAAAGATTGAACTTGCCCAATTGGCAAAAGTGAGTCATGCCTCCGAAAAGATTCTAAAAGTGATCATTGAAACCGCCTACTTGAGTCCTGCACAAATTCAGGAAGCATGCTTGATTTGTCAGGATGCTGGAGCAGACTTTGTCAAAACCTCTACCGGGTATGCGCCTTCTGGAGCGAGGGTAGAGGATATCCAGCTGATGCGTCAGGTTCTTCCATCTACCGTTGGCATCAAAGCGAGTGGAGGAATAAAGACCTTGGATCTAGCGTTGGCCTTAATCCAAGCAGGTGCGGATCGCTTAGGGACAAGCTCGGCCAAATCCCTAATGGATGCTTGGCGGAGTGAAAAAGGTTAGCCCTTGGTAAAGTATATCAATAAGAATGGGATGATGAAAAAGGTGAGTAGGATGTAAGCAAAGCCAACGATCCGGTACTTCAAGGATATCCTTCCCATGTAGTTGGAAATCCAAACCGGAATTTTTCGAATACCGGAGAAAGGTAAAAAGATCAAGGCTCCAAAACTATTGAATAAAACATGAACCAAGGCTAGAGCAATGGCAGCTTCAGGCTTGTAAATGGATGCAATAACAGCAGTGATGGTGGTACCAATGTTTGCTCCAATGATGAATGGGAAAGCTTTACTCAAGGTTACTTTTTTGCTGGCTACCAGTGGAACTACCAAAGATGTAGTCACCGTACTGGATTGAACGGCTGCAGTAAAGAAAAGTCCATAAAAAAAGGCCAGCCCCGTTTTTTGAAAAATGACCTTGTTGATGTCCTGAAATGTGTTTTTAATAAAGGATTTGTACATGGCAGTGGACAAGACCTTGATTGCAAAAAACACAAGAATAATCGACAAAATCATGGATACCACAGGTTGGTTGATCTGGGTGACCACCCACTCCGTCCAAGATCGGGTAAACATTCGGTTGTAGACAATGGGGCCTTCAAAGGAATTGTCTGAAGCAAACCAATCCGCAATATGGCTTGCAGTTTTGGATAGAAATCCAAAGTAAATTTCTAAGGGGAAAAGCAAAAAAACCGAAAGGATGTTGAACAAATCGTGTGAAATCCCTGCAGAAAGAGCTCGACGAAACTCCTTTTTATTCATCAGATACGATAAGGACACGAGCGTAGAGGTAAGCGTGGTTCCGATATTGGCCCCCAATACAATCGGAACGGCTTGTTGTAGGGTTAGATTTCCTGAAGCTACGATTGCCACCACACTTGCGGTGACGGTCGAACTACTTTGAATTAATGCTGTAACCAATAAGCCTATGAATAGGCTGATAAAGGGATTTTGGGTGGCATTAAGAATTTCTAATGCAAGGCCTCCATTGATGTTCCCGACGCCAACGGTAAGCAGGTCAATGGCAAAAATGAAAAGCAACAAGGCAAAGAATACCTGTGCATACTGTAAAAAATTTCCTGTGGCAGGACCCCCCTGCCTTTCCAAGTTATCCATTTTTGTAGTCATAGGAACAATTCATCTGGATTGTCCCTATGATTACAAAAATTGTCTTTTTTTCCCTAAAATCAATTGAGATTTCTGTTTTTGGGGATTGTTTTTCTTTCTTTTAACAATTTAATAACACGTGTTGCGGAATAACTTATTTATTTTTGGAACCAGTTCATCTCAATTTCTCCCATGGCCAAGCAAAAGCTGATTGATCAAAACATTAATCAGGAAAACCTTTCCAAAAAGACCTATTCGATTTTTGATTTTGCCAAGACCGAACGTCCATTTTTGATCATCACGCTCATTCTTGTTTCCATAGCTGGCTTAATAACCGAGTACACCTATGCCGCCATGTGGTTTGGATTTGCTTTGGCAGCTTATTCCGCCATTGCCAATGACAGTATTCAGACTATTGGAACCTTTATCGTTTCCAACCAAAAGATCAAGTGGTATTGGTTGTGGATTTTTATTGGTCTGATTTGGGTTGCCACGATCACCTACAGTTGGGTTGTTTTCAATGGAGATGTTTCTTTTCAGCTACTGAGCACGCCTGGGCTTGAAAAAGCACCCGAAGAATTCGTGTTCCTACAGTTAGCAGCTCCTATCGTGTTGTTGATCATGACACGAATGAGATGGCCCGTGTCTACTACATTTTTGTTACTCAACGTTTTTACCTACAAAGCAGGGACTATTGTTTCGGTAATGACCAAAAGCTTTTTGGGTTACGTGCTGGCTTTTGGTTTAGCAATTGTTGTGTGGTTTTTGCTGGAGCGTTTTGTTAAAAATTACCTCAAAGGACAGGCGAGGTCCTATTGGATGGTTTTGCAATGGTTAACATCCGGGACGCTATGGGCGGTATGGATTATGCAAGATGCAGCCAACATTGCCGTATTCCTTCCGAGACAGTTGAATACCTTAGAATTTGTAGTCTATACCGGGTTTGTATTCTTAGGGCTTGGGCTCATATTTTTCTTGAAAGGAGACAAAATCCAGGACATCATCAATGAAAAAACAAATGTAGCCGATGTGCGCGCTGCCACCTTGGTGGATTTAGTGTACGCGGTGATTTTGTTCTATTTCAAGATGTACAATAACGTGCCGATGAGTACTACCTGGGTGTTTATTGGATTGTTGGCTGGTAGAGAATTTGCGATTGCCTTGGGCAAACATGGGAAAGCAAAGAAACGAAGCGCTTGGTTGGTAAGGGCTTTTCGATTGGCTAGAAAAGACATGTTCAAAGCATTTGCCGGCTTGATAGTTTCTTTAATTCTTGCTTTTGTAATCAACAAGGGAGTTCGCGAAGAAATTTTGGCCCTCTTTAATTTCTAAAGACTTTGGACCTTTTTTCACACGAGTACTTCATGAATGAAGCCGTCAAGCAGGCAAAGATTGCTTTTGAAGAAGGAGAAGTACCCGTTGGAGCGGTGATTGTGTCCAAAAACAAGGTAATTGCCCGTGCTCATAACCAGACCGAAAAGCTGAATGATGTTACAGCCCATGCCGAAATCTTGGCAATAACAGCAGCGACAAATTACTTGGGGGGAAAATACCTGAATGAGTGTAGCCTCTACGTCACTCTCGAACCCTGTCCCATGTGTGCCGGAGCACTTTACTGGGCACAGTTGGGTCAACTCTACCTCGGGGCCAAAGATCTCAAGCGAGGGTATAGGCAGTGCAATACCCATATGCTTCATCCAAAAACTAAAGTGACCGAAGGATTATTAGGGAAGGAATCGGAGCAATTACTCCTTGACTTTTTTCAAGGCCTTCGAAAAAAGTCTTTGTGAACGTGCAGAACTTTTTCAAGAAAAAGCTGGTTTTAAGGACATAATCAGTAGAACTCGTTAATTTTATCGTTCATTAAACCCTAATCTTATGGCTTTTCAACTTCCTGCCCTTCCCTATGCACTTGATGCATTGGAACCACACATCGATGCACGTACCATGGAAATCCACCATGGAAAGCACCACAATGCATACGTGACCAACCTAAATGCTGCCATCGCAGGCACCGATCTGGAAGGCAAGTCGCTAGAAGAATTGATGAAAGTAGCAGGATCAAATACCGCTGTTCGAAACAATGGAGGTGGTCACTGGAATCACAGCCTTTTTTGGGAAATTATTTCACCAAATGGTGGAGGCCTTCCTTCAGGGGAATTAGCAGCTGCTATCGATGCTAAATTTGGTTCATTTGATGCGTTCAAAGAGACTTTCAACAAGGCAGCAGCCACTCGCTTTGGCTCTGGCTGGGCTTGGCTTTGCATCGACACCAAAAAAGAACTTTGCGTGTGTTCTTCCCCTAACCAAGACAATCCCTTAATGGATGTCTCCGAATGCCCAGGTATACCTATCCTAGGACTGGATGTGTGGGAGCATGCCTACTACCTTCACTACCAAAATAGACGCCCTGATTACATTGCCGCTTTCTGGAATGTGGTCAACTGGGATGCAGTAAGCAAGCGTTACGCTGCTGCGAAGTAACCGTCTCTGACCGAAGAGAAAGGAGCTCCTGAAGATTTTCTTCAGGAGCTTTTTTGTTCCTTTCTGAAAAAGTCACTGTTCGAAAATGAGACAGTTTACTAGTGGACTTCACTCAAAATCCTGTTTTAGGGGAATTTTTCACATTTTTTACTACTTGGCACATCCTTTTCTCGGTTTTCTGCATCTACTAGAAAACTAAACCAACTATTTTCTTCATGAAAACTCGTCACTTTTTATTCCTAGCATTTTTTATGTACCTGCTGGGAATGAGTACGCTTGCCGCTCAACCCAAAGAATCAGCCCTATTGCGCGGAACCATTACCAACCAAAAAGGGGAGCCTGTGCCCTACGCCAATGCAGCGCTACTCTCCCCAGAGGGAATTCTTCTTGAAGGTGCAGTGACCGATGAAACAGGAAATTTTTCAATTTCCACTACCAAAACTGCCCGTGTCAAGCTTGTGGTTTCTTCGCTAGGGTATACCTCCTTCTCTTCCGAGGAGTTTGAACTTCTGGCAGGACTACAAAAAGATTTTGGGAAAATTATCCTTGCAGATGAAATAACTGGCTTGGATGAAGTCACCGTCAAGGCTTCCCGTCCTCAAATCATCATCGAGCCGGATAAGACCATCGTCAATGTAGAGGGTACCGTGATGGCGGAAGGAGCCAATGCCTTGGATGTATTGGGAAGATCTCCAGGAGTATTTATCACCTCGGACGGAAATATCAATCTTAACGGAAGAACTGGGGTGACGGTGATGATCAACGATCGTCCCATGTACATGAGTGTTGCAGATTTGACCAGCTTTTTGCGTTCTATGCCTGCAGACAACATTAAAAGTATCGAAGTGATGACCAGTCCCTCTGCACGATTTGACGCAGAGGGTGCCGCTGGGGTGATCAACATTCAGCTCAAGAAAAATACAGTCGATGGGGTATTTGGAAATGTGATGATCGGAGGCAGATACAATGGAAAGGCTGCTCCCAATGCGGGAGTCACGCTCAATGTCAAAAAAGGGAAGTGGACGAGCAACGGAACATTTAACTACAATGAAGATGTAGAGATTAATGATTTGGAAATCGCCAGGAATTTCCAGGTGGAAGGTGGCAAATCCACCTTTTTGCAGGATTCTCGAATCGTCGAGCGTAGCCATACACCTTCCTTTACTGGGGCTGCCAACTACGAATTAAGCCCCACTCAGAATTTGGGAATCAACGTGCAGGCCTCTACTTCAGCCAGTAATGGTCTCAATACCTCCGGAACTACAATTACAAATCCTGTGCAGTCCACTAACTCAAGCTTCACCTCAATGAATGATTCTAAGGATCAGCGCAGTCGACTTTTCACCAACCTGCACTACGATGCCAAACTGGATACCCTCGGAGGGAAGATTTCCGCGGACTTAGACTTGACGGTGATGGACATGAGTAGCGAGGCCTTATTGACTAATTCGTATTCGAATGGATTGAACCCTCCTACACTAAGTACTGACCGGGTATTGACGCTCAATGACATGTACTACACCATCTTTACTTCCAAGGTGGATTGGATCCAACCCTTGAAAGGAGGTAAATTGCTAGAGGCAGGCCTTAAAGGGAGCTGGGTAGAGTCAGACAATGACCTTGACCTGAGTCGAGGAGTCAGCGATGCCCCACTGCAGCCCGATCCCAATTCCAACCGCTTTATCTACCAGGAAAATGTCTTGGCTGCCTACAGTTCCTTGAAAGGTGATTTTTCAAAGAAATTATCCTATCAGGCAGGTTTGCGAATGGAGTATTCCGACGTAACTGGTACTTCCAAAACGCTCAACCAAGTCAATCGACAGGAATACGTGAACTTGTTTCCAAGCATGTTTTTGCAGCACAAAATCAGCGACAACTACCAAGTGGTCTACAACGTGAATCGCCGAATTACACGACCCAATTACCGCTTGCTCAACCCTTTTGTGTATTACATTGATCCCTTGACTACTGAAAAGGGGAATCCAAGCCTAAAGCCACAGTATTCTACCAACCTGGAGATGGACCATGTCATCAAAGGAGCGTATCAGTTTACCTTGGGTTATAGTGTCACGGAAGATGCATTTATGCAGGTTTTTGAGCAGGACGAAGAGGCGCGCAGTAGCACCACCTTTACGGCAAATTTTGATAAGACCAAGAATTTCAATTTTCAAGGCGTAGTACCTGTTGAATTGGCAAAATGGTGGAACACCTCCAACCTGGTTCAGGTAAACTACAATAAATTCAAGTCTCTCCTAGGCACAGATGTGCTGGATATAAGCCAAGTATCTTACCTACTCAGAACGCAACACAACTTTAATCTGCCCAAAGGATTTAAAATGGAGTTGGTAGGAATTTATCTTAGCCCACAAATTTGGGGACAGGGAGAGATTCGTGGATTTGGGTGGGTGGATGCAGGAATCACAAAATCGCTAATGAAAGACAAGCTTTCCCTATCCATTAATGGTGGAGACTTGTTCCGTACCCAATGGATTCACGCTGCGATTAATTTTGCAGCTATTGATACTCAAATTCGCCAATATCGAAATGATCAAAGTGTGCGTTTCACGCTTCGGTATAATTTTTCCAAAGGACAAAGCTTCCGGGTGAATTCGAATTCGGGAAGTTCCGAAGAGCGAAAGAGACTAGATTGATAGAAGTAGTAAGTTGATGTTTACCTGCCCCCAACTAAGTGGAACTTGTTGGGGGCTTTTTTTCTCACCCCTATTTTTTCGACCTTCGGGAATGCATTTTTGGGATATCCATACACATCAAGAGCTGCAGCCCCATTCCATCTTTCAAGCAGGGAAGTCCCCCATGGTGGAAGGGGTTCCTATTTCTTTGGGGATTCATCCTTGGGAGGTAGATTCCAGTTGGGAGGCTTATTTTGAAAAAATAAAGCGGAAAGTGGTCCAGAATCCCTTTGTTTTGGCCATTGGGGAAGCGGGATTTGATCGGCTGAAGGGGCCAGACATTCCGCTGCAAAAAGATGCTTTTTATGCCCAAGCAAGGGCTGCCGCTGAATTGGGGATTCCATTGATTTTGCATTGTGTCAAGGCACATGATCTAATCCTAGAGTACCTAAAGTCAGTAAAGAATCCTCCTTGCATCATCTGGCATGGTTGGAATCAAAAGCCGGAGTTGGCACGACAGCTGCTATCTTTTCCCGTATTTTTTTCTTTTGGAAAGCAGCTCTTACATCCTGACAGCAATGCCGCAATGTGGCTGGCAGCATGCCCTTTGGATCGAATCTTTTTTGAAACTGACGATTCGGAGTTGAAGATCGAATCGATATATCAAGCGGCTTCCTTAATTTTGCAGCTTCCAGAAGCAAGGCTTGCTGAGCAGGTGATTGCAAATTGGAATGCCATCTCCAAAAGAAAGATCTCATGAATGAATTTGCCTGGTTGAGTCGTACCGAATTGATAGTAGGGCGTGAAGGGCTTGAAAAATTGGCAAAAAAGCACGTCCTCGTCGTGGGATTAGGGGGTGTAGGATCCTTTGCTGCTGAATTTATTGCCCGTTCTGGCGTCGGTGCAATGACCATTATTGATGGAGACACGGTGGACATTTCCAATGTGAATCGTCAGCTTCCTGCTACTCAGCTCAATGTCGGGCAGCCCAAAGCGGGTTGGATGGAGGAACGCTTATTGGCAATTAACCCTGCAATGAAGCTAATAGCAATTAAGAAATTTTTGGACCCATCCGAGATGACTGCCCTTTTGGAAGATAACCACTACGATTATGTGGTGGACTGCATCGATAGTTTTACCCCCAAAATGCACCTCATCGAAGGAGCCAAAAAGCGTGGATTTCCATTAGTTAGCTCCATGGGTGCCGGTGGAAAAGTAGACCCTACACAAATCAAGGTGGTGGATTTTGCCGACACGCACCAGTGTAAGCTGGCCAAGATGCTACGGAAACGGCTGAAAAGAAGGGATATTGACGGAGGCTTCAAGGCAGTGTTTTCCACCGAGGTAGTCATTAAGGAAAGCCTTATGCTCACTGATGGGAAAAATTTCAAAAAGTCCGCCTATGGCACCATGTCATTTCTCCCTGCAGCCTTTGGCTGCGCCTGTGCAGCTACGGTAATTAATGACCTTCTTGCCTCTTGATTAATCCTTAAAATGGTACAAGAAGATCAGTAATCCTGCAAAAGCAGGTTTTTTTTGATCCTTGATCTCTAACTTCACTTCCACTTCAGCCTTGATGGTTCCTCTGAGATTGGTGATATTTTTTAAGGATGCCACCAAGCGTACCTCACTATCTACAGTGACGGCCTGTGCAAAGCGGAGATTTTCTATTCCGTAATTGATCATCATCTTGAGGTTGTTGACCTGGACGATTTGTTCCCAGAGGTAAGGAACAATACTCAGCGTGAGGTAGCCATGGGCAATGGTATTTCCAAATCCCCCTTCTGCTTTTGCTCGGACTGGATCTGTATGAATCCATTGATGGTCTAGGGTCG
>JACCDT010633557.1_pt1 | contig 27122 bp, 17 predicted proteins | sample 7446291 | NCBI WGS metagenome assembly JACCDT01 (sample SAMN15323446, study PRJNA562643) | freshwater metagenome | isolation source: river surface water | place: USA:Blue River Watershed | collected 2017-08-17 | reverse complement strand
GATCGGTCATTTTGAATCCTTCGCAGCTATTATCGAATAACGACGTGTGCGTGATTTTCGCGTTCTTCGGCAGACTCGATGGGACCACCATAAAGCCGTGATTTTGGCTGGTGATTTCGACCTTGCCGGTTTCATGATCTTTCACCGGATGGTTCGCGCCTCTGTGTCCGCGCGGCATTTTCTCGGTACGTCCGCCAAGCGCGATGCCCAGCAATTGATGGCCCAAGCAAATTCCGAAAATCGGCGTGCGGCGTTTGATTAAATCTTGGATTACCGGCACAGCGTATTTGCCGGTCGCGGCCGGATCGCCAGGGCCGTTCGATAAAAACACGCCATCGGGTTTGTGCGATAAAATTTCTGCGGCGGTCGCCTTGGCCGGAACAACGGTGACCTTGCATCCACTCGATGCCAGCATGCGCAGAATATTTCTTTTTGCGCCGTAATCGATCGCGACCACGTGAAATTTCGGTTTGATCACGGGTTGCCATGCTTTTTGCGCTGGTGGCGCGGCGCCGAACAATTGGCCTTGGTTGTCCTCGGCCAATTTGCCGTATCCTTCGCCGCCGGCATTCGGCGTGCGGTGCCAGGCGGTTTCCGTCCAATGATAAGTTTGATGGCAGGTCACATCGATCGCTAAATCCATACCGTTCAATCCCGGCCATTCGGTTGCAATTTTTTTCAAATGCTCGATATCGATTTTGCCTGACTTGGAATGAAAAATCGCCCCGTTCGGTGCGCCATGATCGCGAATACGTTGCGTCAATGCGCGGGTGTCGATGCCAGCAATACCAATGATACCGCGCGCCTTCAGCCACGCGTCCAGATGCTGCACCGCGCGGTAATTGGCTGGCTCGGTAATGTCGGCGCGCAGCACGATGCCGCGGCAAGCCGGATTCATGGTTTCGATATCGTCAAGATTCGTTCCGGTATTGCCGATATGCGGGAATGTAAAAGTAATAATCTGCCCGGCATAAGATGGATCGGTGATGATTTCCTGGTATCCAGTCATCGCGGTGTTGAAACACACTTCGCCAACCGATTCGCCAGTAGCGCCGATGCCGCGTCCGTAAAATATGGTTCCATCACCCAGCACCAATGCCGCATTGGCATCCGGCGGAACGGTAGAGGATCCGGGTTTCGAGAAAATCGACACAGTATCGGTCAATGCAGAAAGCCAGTCGCTGCCCGCGGTCATGAGAGATTCCTATTCAATTGTAGAGCTAAGGTTACGGATGTAAGCAACAATGACTGTGCCGTCAAGCCTAGAAGTGGCTTAAACAGCTTTATACGGGGATAAATTACAGCCATTTTTTTTGTTCCTTTACGTCCATAAAAAACCCGGCCGAAGCCGGGTTTTTCAAATAAATGCCACTTACTTCATATAAGTAGCGCGCACATCCACTTGCGCCTGCCATTTTGCCGAAATAACTTTAGATTCCAAAGTTACATAGGAAGTAGCAGTCGGAATCGGATACATCATGGTTTGGACATCGGCATTATCACCGCCGCCGCCAAAACCAATAGTGCCATCCCGTTCCGGAGCATAGAATCCGCGGCAAGGTATATATTCCATGATCACGCTGTTGTCAGCGCGTTTCATATAGATTTTACCCGCCAGATTTGCCGGTTTGTCGCCTTTTGCGCCGGCAAAGCATCGCGCGGTGACTTTTAACATCGTTGCATCGCCCGGTCTGATTGGCATGTTGGTCGAACTGGTTTGATTATAAATACCGTGTCCACCGCCATCGTTGCGGGTCAAAGTATTGGCAACTTCACCGCCCAAGGTAACGCCTTGGAAGCTGCCGCCGCCACTACCGCCACCGGTAATCGCGCCAGTTACGGTAAGGTTGCCAACGCGAAGATCGGCGTAATTGCCATCCATGGTTTTCAATGCAACGGTGTTGCGTTGATCCATCGGGCCGTAACGCGGTGCTTTCAATTCAATGCGGAAGTCGCCATCGGCTGCGCCATCGATATTGGGCACAGCATAAAGACGGAACCCGCGAAGGAAGGTGTTGGTGTCACCGGTGACTGGGAAAAAGTTGATGTCCACGCCGTTATGCTTGGTGGCGATACCATCATAAGCATAGAGTTTTTCAACGCCCAATCGCGCATGACGGCCGAGTGGCTGGTTGAACATCCAGAACAAATTGTTGGTGTTCATCCCAGGATTGCCGCCAGGACCAGTTTCAATCGCTTCGCTGGTGAACGGCATGATCGCCATTTGGTGGTTCCAAGTACCACCCATAATGCCAACCGCGCCAACGCGGATGTCGGCGAATTTATTGTCGCCGCGCGTTGTGAACGCAAAGGTGTTGGCCGAATGCAAAACGCCCATACGATTGGTTTTCGCCATCAAGCGGAAATTGCCTTCCTGGGTTCCGGCGGTGGTTGCATATAATTTGAAACCGCGCTGGAAGCTGTTGCCAGTGAAGTGGTTGATGTCAACACCGTTATGTTTGGTCGCGATGCCATCATAAGCGTAAACTTTTTCTACGCCGATGCGGGTATGACGACCTAAGCCAACGTTATAAAAGTAAAACAAGTTATTGGTGTTGGCCGCATTGTTGTTGTCATACGGATCTTGTGTTTCCACATGCTCGATACCGCCGCTTGGGTTCACCGGATACATATCCATGCGGTGATAATTCGGATTGCTGTTCGATTGCAGCAAGAAATACGATCCGCGCACCGAACCCGATGCCCAGATATTGCCGTCGACGGTCAATTTCTGGCCAGGCGTCGTGGTGCCGATACCAATGTTACCGGTGTTGGAGCTGTATTGATTATTGCCAACAACTGTCCAACTGCCAGATCCTGGTGGGCCTTGCGGACCAGCCGGGCCTTGTGGACCAGGAGGGCCGTTTGAACCAGCAGGGCCTGGCGGGCCTTGCGGACCAGGAACGGACGAACCGGTAATTTGGATCGTATCCGTACCCAGTTGCTGCAAGCTGACCGTGCCCGCCGCTTTAATTTTGCGGAAATTTAAATAAGTTGTGCCGCCAACGACCGTTTTATCTTTGAAAACTTCGGCCAAGGTTACTGGCGTTGCGGTGCCAGTGCCGTCGCCGATATTGGCGCCGTTCAAGTCCGTGGTCGATCCGCTGTTGCTAATAATTACAGAGTCACCGGAACCGGATGGTTGAATGATAATTCCGCCGCCTTGAACCAAACTGCGGAAATTCATCAAAGAGCCGCTGACGTCTTTGAATATGCCAACGCCACCACCGACGTTGTTACCGCCGGTAATGGTGCCGCCGCTGGATGCGGTCGAACTGATGCGGATATTGTCGCCGTCTTGTTGGATGGTGACATTGCTGCCGGCTACGATCGAACGGAATTGCATTTCGCTGATCGGTTCTTCCGGATCGTCGGTATCGTTGCGATGCGGTTCTTTGACGTTTTGTTTGAACACGCGCGCGGTATTGACCGGTGGAGGCGTATTGTCGTCGCTAGACGCGGCAGCGCCCAGGGTTAGACCTTTGATCAATGGGTCTTGTTCTGGAACGCAGTTGAATTCCGTGGTGCCGTCTGGCAAGCGATCGAAGATCAACTTTTGGGTACGCCAATCGCAAATTTCGCCGCCAACCAAGTTCGCCGAGCCTTGACCATTATCATTCATGAAGGAAGTAATGTCTGCGGCTTTATAAGTATCGTTGCCGGCGACTTCGCGCATTTCCTCATCCGTTTTCAAACGGGTGTAGCTGCCATAAGCAGTGGTTTCGGTGACGGTGGTTTGATCGCAAGTCAGATCTTGCGCGCCGCGAGGAGAAATCAAAACATAGGCTGGCGCGCGTGGCATTTCTTGGCGGGTATGTCTGTTATTGCCAGGTAGTACTATGGGGGCTACTTCGTTTCCTTCGGTTGCAGCGGGGCTGTCGGGACCGTTATGGAAAGCGCAATACACAATTTTGCCGCCCGAACCGTCATATTGACTGCCAAATTCGGTCGGAACATAGCCACCGCCACCTTGCGGAGCTTCGGCGTCATCCTCTACCACGGCGTATTTTGGATTCAAAATATTGCCATTGGTAACACGACCAGTTCTAGCTAAGCTACTGGAAATACTGGATAAATTAGAGTTTGTAATTGCTCTTGCGGTAATGGTTTGAGAGACTTTTGCTGAATTTGTGGCGGTGGACATCATCATGGTGGTTGCCACCCCGATGCCGACCATTGCTGCCAAAACGGCGCCCATAATGTATCCAGCCTGGGATTTTGCATCCCGGCGAAGTAGTTTTACCATAGTTTCTGCCCCTATCACGTTAACTTTATTATTAGTGGGGGAGTATATCTTTTTAGGGCACTATTTTCAAGGGTAAAGTTATCAAGAAATACCGCCAAATTGACGCAGGGAAATAAGGAAAACATAAAAAAACCCGGCCCAAAGGCCGGGTTGGCTTAGTTGCATGGAAATTAGCGAATGGCCCGAACCTCGGCGGTGGCGTTATTACCCCCGGCGCTGTTGGTTCTTTGAACCGTAACGGTGGCCGCCGTAGCGCCGGTTGGCACGGGCACAAATTGGGTTTGGGTCAATTCCAATCTGCCGTTGGATATGTCTTCGTATTTGTCAATTTTACAGACATAAATATCCTCGGTAAATCCGGCATTAAATCGAACACGAACCTGAACAGTATAAGTTATACCATCGTTCATGAAGGAAGTGCAGATGCCCTTGACGCTGACAAATTTTACCGTGTTATCCAATGCAATATTTTGTGCTTTCACGTTTTCCGCCATCGTCATGCTGACAGAAACAGTGCTGCCAAATTGGCTGCCATTCATCGCTGGACCTTGAACGGCTTCTTCGGTTGCGATACCGCGTACTTTGATATTGCCAAGTAAATTATCCTGCGTTCTGATCACAAAAGTATTTTCTGGCGCCATAGGGGCGGCAACGCGCGGCGTTTTCATTTCCAGAACATAATCGCCGCCCAGAGGGTTGTGGATCGATGGACTGTTTGTCGGATAGGAATATAAACGGAAACCGCGTATATAATCATGCTCATGGCCCGCATCGGTGCGGAAATAATTCAGGTCGATACCGCCATGCTTGGTGGCGATGCCGGCATAAGCATAAAGTTTTTCTACGCCGATGCGCGCATGATCGTCCAAGGCGTCGTTCCAGAAGTAGAACAAATTGTTTAAGTTGCCGATGTTATCATTATACGATGATGGTTGCTGTGTTTCGATAGCTTCCAACATCGAATCTATGGCTTGCGGATAAATCGTCATTTGATGGCTTGCCGATGTAGGCGATTGGAAAGTCAAACCAACCGTTTTAATCCGGCCAAGCACATCCAATTTCGTAGCATTCGTATCGGCAGGATAAGCGCCGATCCGCACCATGCCGGCATTAGTTATGCGGAACACGTCACGGGGATAAGCGCTGTCGCTGACATATTGTCCCAGTATTAAATCCCCAGCTCCGTGCATGGACCAGGCATTTCCACCTAATGTTAAACCATTATGCGTGCCATTCGAACGTATAATGCCGCCGGTAATGCTGCCGCCGGCAGTGATTGCGCCAGCTGCGCCGATGGTGCCCGCCGCGCTGATATTGGTGCCGGCTTGAATCGCGCCGGAAGATTGTAAATAGGCACCGGTAACGTTGCCGCGCGAATTTACCACGCCGGCTTCGATCACGCCGTTATTGCCCAGTGTTATAGTAGGCGACGTTCCGCCGCCATAAGTGCTGGTGAAAATGCGCAAATGCTGGTGGCTGATATCGGTTTTGTTAAAGTCATTGGAACCGTTATTGTCACGCGCCACAAAATAGCTTCCAAAAGTGGACACTTCGCCATCCGATACCATATTGTCGAGATAAGAATTGCCGACAACGCTCATATTTCCGACGACCGATAATTTTTCTCCCGGCGCATTGGTGCCAATACCGACTTTGCCCGCGCCGGTTGCAGTGATTAAGTTGCCCGTATCGGTCAGGCGCAGAATTTCCGTTGGATAGGATGCTTCATCGACATAGCGTCCGAATATCATATGGCCCGCGCCATGGATCGACCAGGAATTAGCACCCAATGTAATGCCGTTGGTTCCTCCGCCCGCACGAACTACGCCGCTGGCGCGGATATTGCCGGCCACATCCAATTTTTCGGCGGGAACACTAGTGCCGATACCGACATTACCGGCTGGAGTAATGCGCATTTTCTCCGACCAACTCGGATATCCGCCTGCCGCCGGAACGTCGGTCACGGTGCCAAATCTTAAATTATTGGCCGATGGATAGACAAGGGCCGAGTTGCTATGCACCATCAAGAAATTGGAAGCATCGTTATAAGCGACGATATCGCCGGATGCGTCCAATTTGCGGCGCGGGGTCGAAGTGCCGATGCCCACATTGCCGGTGCTGTAATGGATGTTGGATCCGGCCGTGGTCCATTGGCTGGAGCCGGTACCGTTGATTTCGATGCCACCGGCGCTTTCGGTGATCGAAATAGCGCCGTTGCCTCTAATACGTTTCATGATCAAATTGTTGGTGGAACCGCTGTTCGACAGTTCTACGCCAGTGCCGGTGTGCGTAATATTGACGCCGCCAGCACCGGTTTGATCGGTTTCGCAAGTGAATTGAGTTCCGTTCCAGGTAATTTTGTTGGCCGGGCCATTACAAGCGGCAATTGGGCGCGAAGCCAAAAACACCGGATCGGTTTCCGCCGCATGATTGTCCACGCAAATGAACCGGCTGCCATCCCAACGGATCACTTGATCAGCGCCGCAGGCAGAGCCAGGCATAACCGTATTGCGCCAGGCAACAAAACGCGGATCTTGTTCGTCGAATTCGATCGATCCCATATCAATGCTGATTTTAATCGCTTTTTCGCATCCGGTAATGGGGCTGCCGCTTCCATCGGCTGTATCGTCGAATGGCAATGCATCATGCGCTGCCGGGGTTATGTCACTTGGAATAGCAGGGGCTGCGCCGCCGCCAGCCATATGGCCACCATGCGATGGAAGACCGCCGCCGCCCGAAGCTGTACAGCCGTCGCCTTCGCTTAAGATAATACCGGTGCCAGATTGCAACCGGCGGAAAGCCATTTTCTTATTCGCATCGATGCCGATGTAAATGCTTTTGGTGCCAGGTTTATCCGGCGGAGTATTCGGCACGCCGGCAATCATGTTTCCGCCAACGTTGATGCCGCCTTTTACCGGGACATCCATGGTGTTGCGGATAATGACGTTGCGGTTGACCAAATCATTGGTGATTTGCAAATTGCCATCCGCCGATCTAAGGCGACGGAATACCAATTGATTGGCGGTTGCGCCTTCATAAATTTCGCCACCAGGCAAACCAACGTTTGCGCCGCTGGTAATCGTGCCGCCGCCGCCAGGAGCGGCGGAGATTTCAATATAGTTTCCGTGGTCATTAATGTTGACGTTGGAGCCTTGTTTTAATCTTTTCAAGTTGAAAGTATTGCCGATGCGATCGCGGAAAATCGAACCTTCGCCTGGACCGACGTTGTCCATGTTGACATCGCCGCCGACGGAATTGATTTTGATCGAATTATTTGCGTCATCATATTCCAAATTAACATTACTGCCAGCGGTCAGGGTGCGGAATTTCAAATCGCTGACGACTTCATCGATATTGTCTTGGTCTGGAATGAAATTTTTATCGGCGAATAATTGAAATCCGGCGCCCAAATTGACGGCATTGATGGCCGGATCTTGTTCCGGTGTACAAACGAATTCGGTGGTGCCTTCATCGTTCTGATGATAGGTCAATTTATGCGTCTCCCATGGGCAATTTTGAAAACCGCCGACCAGATTGGTGATGCCTTGGCCTTGCATGTTAATCAAAGTTTCCATGGTGTACGCGCCAACGACGCGATCATCGGATGTAGTATATAAGGTACGAATTTCATCCGGTTCTTTTAAACGGATAATGCCATCATCTTCGACGGTCAATGCATCGCAAGTAATTTCTGATACACTATTTTTGCCGGGATCGATAATCGCGGCGGATGGAGCGCGCATCAATTGCTGATAAGTCAGGGCAGCGTCGATGTTGATGCGAACTGGGGCGCGATCTCTCGTGGGGACATAGCTACTATCGCGCGGTTCCGCATCATAACCATTATCCCATACGCAATAGCGGAAATAATTTCCAGTTGGGGTTGTTTGGGTGCCAAATTCGGATGGAATCAAGCCGCCATATTCGGCAGTGAATTGAGTGGTCAGGCGCGGCAAAGGCGGGAAAAACATATTGATCGCGGAAAGTTGGCCGCTGCGCGCTATACTGTTGATCAAGCTGTTGACGGTCGACGATAATTGCATCCGGTTATTGACCGATGCCGCCGTGCGAGTGGCGACGTTTGCGCTGGTGGTCATATAAGTCACCCCGGCGCCGATCATGGCGACGGCGGCGAGCGCGTAAGCAAGCATAAAACCCGAATTTTTCTTGGATTTGCCTTTGCTAATGATGACCGGGGTCATATTATTCTCCATATCCAATAAGTGCCATTTTTATAAATATATATTCACGCAAATGTTATTTTTACGTTCACTATCAGGATACAATACTAATATGACGCTGTTATTACAATATAAGTAATATTAGTACTATTGCGATTGTTTTTGAAAATAGTAAACCCGGCCAATATGGCCGGGTTGGTTAGTTGCGTGGAAATTAACGAATCACTTTTACGTCGGCGGCAACCATGTTGTTACCGCTCAATGCATGAGTGCGATTCAATGTTAATGTTGCACTGGTTGCGCCAGATGGAATTGGAATAAAGTCAGTATCCGAAATTCCAATATTGCCGTTTGAAATATCCGAATATTTATCGATTTTGCAGAGCAAAACATCATCGATCATTCCTGCATTGAATCTAATTTTAGCAGATACAGAATAATTGGTGCCATCATTCATGTATACTTTGCACACACTCTCCACTTTTAAGAATTTAGCAGTCGTGTCAAACGGAATATTTTGCGCGGTCGTCAGCGCCCCACCGCCATTTAATTCAATATAAGTTGGATCGGAATAGGTGCTGCCAACCATCGCCGGACCTTGCACCGCACCCTCACTCAATATACTGCCCAGCACTTGAAGGTTTTGTAATTTCAAATCGCCGAAACCATCATGGGTGCGCAAAGCCAAAGTGTTGGTTGGATCCATCGCCGTGGTTCGCAACGACTTCATTAATATCGAATAGTTGCCGTTTGGATCGTTAGCGACCGTTGGATTCGCGTACAACATAAATCCGCGTACATATTCATGGCGATGCGCCGGTTCGGTACGGAAGAAGTTGATATCGACGCCAGCATGCTTGGTCGCAATACCGTCATAAGCATATAATTTTTCAACGCCAAGACGCGAGTGTTTGCCAAGGGCAGAATTGTACAGATAGAACAGATTATCCACGTTCATAGCGTCGCGATTATATACCGGAAACTGCTGTGCGGTTTCCACAGTTTCTGAACCGTTAGCAGGCTGAATACGCATGACATAATTTGGATAAGTATCCGCACCGCCGCTTCTTTCCGGACGGCGAATATCCAACATGCCGCGAACAATAGTTTGGTTTGCGGTAACCGAAAATTCCGGTGGCCAAACGTTGTTGTTACGAATGCTGACGCTTTGTCCGGTTTTTGCATTCAGATTCACATGACCATTAGCTTCCATGGTCAAATACGATTGATTCTGGGCCGAATTATAAAAGAAAGCTGCCGATCCAGCGCCGGATGCTGCATGCATGCGGGCGTTGTTGGAATTGACGCTGCCCTGGGCATCCATATTGCCGCTGGTTCCAAGCCAGGTGGCGCTGATATTGGTTGCATTCAAAGTATGCGTTGTCATCAAACCTTGACCCGAATTGTTCCCCATCGAAGCGATGGTAGAGCCGTTATGAATGACACGGAACGCGGTATTGTTGATATCCGTTTTAATTTGATTGCCGCCACTTGCGTCGCGTGCGACGAAATAAGTGCCGCGAGTCGAAACTTCGCCGTCGGATCGAATATTGCCCGTGGTTGAAATATCGCCATTATTGGCCAGATGAATTTCTTCGCCATTGCCCCAAATCGATAGACGTGCGCCAGTACCAAAAATAGACACGCCGTTACCGCCAGAGACAGATAAACGATAGTTGCTATCCAAAGTTCCGCCAACACCGAGCGCTCCGTCCGCCATGATGCCGCCTGCAACATGCAGTTTCATCGATGGTGTGGTGGTGCCGATACCGACATTACCCGCCGGAGTAATACGCATTTTTTCCGACCAACCCGGATATCCGCCCGCCGTTGGAACATCAGTCACGGTGCCGAATCTTAAATTATTGGCCGATGGATAAACAAGGGCCGAATTGCTGTGCACCATCATAAAATTGGAAGCATCGTTGTAAGCGACGATATCGCCCCTCGCATCTAATTTGCGGCGTGGGACATTGGTGCCGATACCAACATTGCCGGTATTATAATAAAGGTCGTTGCCATTGCTCGACCATTGGTTGGAGCCGCTACCGCTGACAATAATGCCACCAGCACTTTCCGAAATCGTCACGCCGCCTTGGCCAGAAATACGTTTCAAGCTTAAGGTTGCGGTCGATCCACTTTCCGCCGCCAAAGCCGTACCCGCGCCAGTGTGGTTCACCATCAAGGTTCCACCCGAAGCGCCGCCGCCGGTGTAATAACCGATCAAGCGCAACGATACGCCCCAATTCGCAGCACCGCTGAAGTTGGTTGGAATTTGAATGTCGAATTTACCATTCGCGTCAACGGCAACAGCCGCTTGCGCTTCGTAAGTGTTTTGAAATCCATCCGCATATACGCGACCGATTGGAATAACGGCGCTAGTGCCGAATTCGCGCGATTGAACTAAAACTTCTCCGTTCGCCGAATTATGTTTGCGCACCAACACCGATACTAAAACCGTACGAGCTGAAGTTGGAACCGCCGGAGCGAGAACGCGAAGATCTCTCGTCGTCCACGGTAAAATGCCGGAGCAACGAACGATGTTGCCATCGGTTTCCGCATATGATTCGCAAGATGCGCCGCCGGGCATGCCGGAGGCCAATAAATCGATCGGAGCGCCTAAGAACGCAATCGCCGTTCCGCCACCGCCGCCACCGCCAGTTTGGTCGGATTCGCAAGTAAAGCGTGTGCCGTCCCAGGTGACTTTATTATTGGTGCCGCTACAAGCAGCACCCAAGCGGGATGCCACAAATACCGGATCGGTTTCAAGACCCGCCAAAGCGGTACATACAAACTGCGTGCCGTTCCATTTTACGATTTCGTTTGCTGCGCAAGCCGCTGTAGGACGCGAAGCGACAAATATTGGATCGGATTCTGTAAGGCTGTTATTCACGCAAACAAAACGTGTTCCATTCCATTTCAAGAATTCATCAGCACCGCAAGCCGTACCCGGAATAACCGAATTTCGCCAAGAGACAAAGCGCGGATCTTGTTCGTCGAACGTGATCGATCCCATGTCGATACTGATTTTAATCGCTTTTTCGCAGCCAGTGATTCCGCTGCCGCCGCTTCCATCATCATCCACATCGCCATGCGGCAGGGCATCATGCGCGGCCGGTATCGCGGGCGCGGGGCCGGCTGGAAGTGCAGGACCGCCAGCAGCAGGAATGCCAGCTCCAGCTCCAGCTCCAGCTCCACCGCCGCCGCCGCCACCGCCACCACCACCGCCGCCAGAGGCAGTACAACCGTCGCCTTCACTTAAAATAATTCCGGTACCAGATTGCAAGCGGCGGAACGCCATTTTCTTGGCATCATCGATGCCGATATAAATGCTTTTGGTGCCAGGTTTGTCTGGCGGCGTATTTGGAACACCGGCAGTAATTCCGCCGCCCACGTTGATGCCGCCTTTTACCGGGACAACCATGGTATTGTGAAGCACAATATCATCGCCAACCGTTTTTACGTCGAAATTGGTGTCGGCCGATTTGATACGGCGCAGTTTTAATGTCGAGCTAACCGGTTCTTGTAAAATAAGACCTGGGCCGGTACCGATATTTTGCGCTCCAGTAATGACGCCACTGCCGGATCCATCGAAACCAAGCACAATGTGATCGTTATTTTCACTGATGGTAATCGCAGGAGAAGCGGAAATGATACGGCGGAATACGAATGGACTGGATGATCCATCTTTATATACGCGTGCACCACTTACATTGGCGTTGGCAACACTGGAGGAAGAATCGGCTACGCTGATATCGATCGTGTCACCAACAACGTTCAAGGTGGCTGCGCCGCTGGCCGTCAAGGTACGGAATTGCAGCGGTTTAGGCATATCCCCGACATCGCCTTCATCGAGGTTGTCCAACACATCATCTTCTTCATATTTAAATATATTGGTGCCGCCGCCCACATTGGTGGCGGTGATTTGCGGATCGCGTTCCGGCACGCATGCAAATTCTACCTGGCCATCATTATCGCGGTAAATCAATTTTTCGCGCACTTCATCGCAAGTAGAAACACCGGAAACAAGATTCGCCGCGCCTTTTCCGTCCAAATCGCGCGCTGCGGAATCGGTGAATGCGGCCATCACCCGGTCATCCGAACCTAATGATTGCAAAGTTCCATTGATGGCGGCAACGCTTTTTAATGTGGTCAGGTCGCCTTCTGTTTCTGTTAATTGTGCGCAGGTAATTTCAAACTGGCCGTTTTTGCCCGTAACGATTAATGCAAAAGAAGGAGCATTGCTTACTTGGCTGTGCACGGAATAAGTTTCGTTAATCGAATCAGGTTGAACATCACCTTCTTCGAAGTTCATTTCTGGATTGCCATTGCTCCAGGTACATTGTTTGATTGGGTTGCCCATTGGATCATATTGCGATCCGTATTCCGAACGTACAAATCCGGCGCCTGGTTCGTGATCAAAACGACCATCACCTCTTTTGGCAGGCTTAACTTGGAAAATATTTCCGGCGTGCATATAACCGTCACGAACAATCGCATTGGTTAAGGCAGATATGGTCGAACTAAGTTGGGCGCGATTGTTAATGGTGGCGGCTTGGCGACTGGCATTTTGTGTGCTGGTGGTGCTAAGGACCAGAGCCCCTGCGGTCACCGCTAGGATAGCGAATACATAACCGAGAGCGAAACCTGCTGATTTTTTGCTATTGGAGGTCCGAAAAATGCCCATTTTAAATCCCCTAACCGATAAAAATTAATAAAAACAATAACTTAATAAATAACATAAAAGTGATAATATACTCCTGGTATATTACCCATTAGGATACACTCCTATTATTACATTTTCGTGACGCACCAAGGCGCAAATTACGCGCACTGCCCAATAATTTAGAGGAATTTTGTTAATAAATTGCCAAAACAGCGCGTTAATGCAGGAAAACAAAGCAGTTACCTTGGATTGCGCGATATATATAGGTGTGCTACGCCAATTCTAAGAAATTCATTAATTATTATTAAAGGTAGGATCATGTCCGACATCAAAACCCGTCTCAGCGAAGCGGTAAAAGAATCCATGAAAGCGCGCAACGAACACCGCACCACCACCTTGCGCATGGTGATCTCGGAAATCAAGAAACGCGACATCGATAACGAGATTAAGGGCAAGCCCGCTTTGACCGATGCGGAAGCCATGGCGGTGTTGTTGACCCTGGTCAAACAACGCAAAGAAAGCGCGGCGACTTTTATCCAAGGCGGCCGCCAGGAATTGGCGGATAAAGAAAATCTGGAAATCACCATGATCGAAGAATTTTTGCCCAAGCAAATGGGCGAAGCGGAAGCCAAGGAAAAAATCAAAGCGATCATCGCCGAAGTCGGCGCAAGTTCGGCCAAGGATATGGGTAAGGTGATGGGCGTTGTTAAAGAACGCCTGGCAGGGCAAGTCGACATGACCAAAGTGAGCGGCTGGGTCAAAGATAGTTTGGCGGCATAATGGCCGGAAATTTTCCGCAAAATTTTTTAGACGAGCTGCGTAACCGCACCTCGATTGCGGAACTTGTTGGGCGCAGCGTGAAATTGACGCGCAAGGGCCGGGAGTTTTCCGGCCTTTGTCCGTTTCATTCCGAAAAAACGCCCAGCTTTACCGTGTCGGAAGAAAAGCAATTTTATCATTGCTTTGGTTGCGGCGCGCATGGCGATGCGATCAGATTTTTAATGCAATCGCAAAACCTATCCTTTGTCGATGCGGTAACGCAATTGGCGGAACGCGCGCAATTGGAAGTGCCTAAAACTCAGGGCCGCGTTGAAGATCCGGCGGAAGCCGAGAAACGCAAGCGTTTATTGGTTTTAACGGCGCAGGCGCAATCCTGGTACACGCAGAATTTGAATCATGCGCAATTGGGGCAGGGCGCGCGCGATTATTTGGCGCGGCGCGGTTTGACCCCGCAAACTATTGCTCAATTTAGTTTGGGATTTGTGCCCGATGAACGGGATGGATTATGGCGCGCCATGTCCAAATCCGGAATTGATGTCAATTTGGCCGCAGAAACGGGATTGGTAATCAAGGCGGATGCGCGCGAACCGTATGACCGGTTTCGCAGCCGGGTTATGTTTCCAATCCATAATTTGAAAAAAGAACCGATTGCTTTTGGTGGGCGTATTTTTGGTGACGGTGAGCCAAAATATTTAAATTCCCCGGAAACGGAATTATTTCACAAAGGCCGCACGGTTTATGCATTGCCGTTTGCAACGCCGGCAATGGGTAAAACCAGAACCGCGATTGTGGTCGAAGGATATATGGACACCATCGCCTTGCATCAGGCGGGCATTACCAATGCAGTTGCTACGCTTGGCACCGCGTTGACCGAATCGCATGTGGAATTGCTGTGGCGCTATGCCGATAGAATTTTATTGTGCTTTGATGGGGACTCGGCGGGATTGCGCGCGGCGGAACGGTCGATCGAACGAATTCTGCCATTGCTGCGCGTTGGCAAGGAAGTGCGGTTTATCACGATTCCAGCGGGGTTTGATCCCGATACGTATGTTCAGGCCAAGGGCCAAAAAGCGTTTATGGATTTATGTGCCGCCGCAACGCCATTTCATGAAAAAATTGCCCAGGTTGAATATCATTTAAAACCGGTCGACAGCCCGGAATCGGAACGCGATTTGTATAAACGCCTGGCGCAAAAATTGGCGATGGTGAGCGATGAAAATCTGCGCGCCGATTATCGCCGCTATATTTACGATCAATTGAAACCGATGCTGGGATCCAGCGCGGCATCCGCGCCATCTGGTTTTTCCGGTAGGGCCAAAAAATTCGTCAAAGGCGCGTTTACGCGCAACGCGACCCCGGTGCCACATAATATCCATCAATTGCGCAAAAATAGCGATGTGGAACGGCGCGAGGCCGAGGCATTATTGGCGGCGTTATTGCTGTATCCAAAATTGCTGGCCAGCCACAGCGAGGATTTGGGCACTTTATCGTTCGCCGATCAGGATTTGGAAAAATTGCGCGTGCGGTTGATTGATTTATCGCATCATGCGGATATTGGTGAATGGGAAAATTGTTTTCCTCAATTCGATTCGGAAGAACGCGATCAGGTGGAAGAAATTTGCGAACGCGCGCGGCAAATGTTGCGTTGGTTGCAACAAGACGATCAGGATTTAATCGAACGCTGGCGCCAATTATTGTTCGCGCACCGCACTAAACAAGATGCAACCGTACCGCAATCCATTCCCGAAGGCGAATTCGATGAAGCCGCGTGGGAACGTTATTCTCGCCAATTGCAACAAGATATGGATACGCAGCAAGACATTCAAAATGCGCTGCTTGGCACTGGCAATAAATGATTGTAGTTATAAAGTTCTGCCGATAATTCGAAGAAAATAAGTATTTAACAAATATTGATCGGCTATCACCGGTTTTTCTGGATCGGCTTTTTTTTGTGGTTGCGGCGCAGGCTTGTTATAAAAATGCCGTATTAGATTGTGGCGATGATTGTGTCCAGCTGGATGCGTTATGGGACCATATACCACATTGCGGTTTAATTTTGACTGGCGGGGAAACCTTGCTTGGCGAGGTAATTTTGGTTGTGACGCCGGTTGTTCCAGTTGGCGTTTAATGCCAGGCGCGGTGTTGATATATTCGTCAACTTTCATATCCAATAAGATCGTAGCTAGCCGATGATTTATTGCATCGTCAAAGGCGTCGGATAAAATTTGCACTTGAAATAAATATTGAACAAATAATTTCCATTGTGCCGCATGAGATAATTTTTCGGTCGGGACAGAAGATAATTTTTGCTCATTAATGACGCTTTTAATAATGCGACGCTTTAAATTGAAAGCGCCGCTTTCAAGGGCTTCTTCCGTGTTGGCGCAATTGCGCGGCGCGAACAGCATCAATACGTCGTCGCGCGTTTTGCAAAATGAGGGAATATCGGGCAATACAATTTCTGTCATCGAACGGATGCAATACGCCTTCAGTTATTGGTTGGTAAAATCCCAGTTCTTATTTTTCTTTTTATTTATTATTATAACCGGCGCGACTTTGGATACAGTTGCGCTGGACAGATGCGTATAGCGAAAACAGGGCTTTCAAACAAGTAAAATATTCTAAATCCATGAAATACATACGATTTTATGACTTTTCCCAGGGTTCCCCTTGATATTGAGCTTGCATAAGCTATTGAAATCACCTAAAAAAGACGATCGCGTAGAGGCTGGATAGTCCTGCGGATTACACTATTTCTATATTCGTATCTATTCATTTGATACGATTTTATTTGGTATGGGCAGGGGGCAGCATTGCAATCTAATTTGGCAGTCAAAGTGAACATGAATAAAAAAAGCAAATCAGAATCCGAAAAAACCCCAGAAACCGAAGACGCTCCTTTGCTGAAAAGCCAGGCTTCGGGAATGAAAAAATTAATCGCCAAGGGTAAGGCACGCGGTTATGTCACTTATGATGAAATCAATCAGGCTTTGCCACCAGGCAAATTAAGCGCCGATGCCATCGAAGACGCGCTGGCTTCATTTTCTGAAATCGGCATTAATATTATCGATGCCGATGCCGAAGATGTCGATGAAGTAGTTGCCGACGCGCCAGTCAAGAAAACCAAAGGTAAAAAATCCAAAGGCGGCGAAGAATCTTCTGAAGACGAAGAAAATTCCGACGAGCCCGAAGAAGAGGAAGAAGACGAAGACGGCGAAGGCGAACAACGCGGTAACGTCAGCAACGAAGCCGGCCGCACCGACGACCCCGTGCGCATGTATTTGCGCGAAATGGGCCAGGTGGAATTATTGTCGCGCGAAGGCGAAATTGAAATCGCCAAGCGCATCGAATCCGGCCGTGAAATGATGCTCGGCTGTTTGTGTGAATCGCCATTGACGCAAAAAGCGTTGGCGGAATGGCGCAAGGCGCTGGATCAGAATAAAATTCTGCTGCGCGAATTGATCGACCTCGACACATCTTATGGCGCTGAGGAAGAAGAAGTCGAAGAAGAAGAAGCGCCGCCCGCGCCGCCCGAAGATGAAGAAGGCGCAGAACCAGCGGCCGAAGCGACCAAAGCCGTGCCGGAAGCGCCGGAAGAAGAAACGCCCAGCCTTTCGTTGATGGAACAGGCGCTGATCCCGATTATCGGCGAAGCGCTGGATAAAGTGTTGGGCCTTTATAAAAAATTCCGCGGATCGCAACAAAGTAAAATGGATTCGATTGCCAAAGGCACAAAAATCGATCCACGCACGGAAAAAAACTACGAAAAACTGAAATCCGAAATTATGGCGGAAATCGTCGCGATGAAATTGGCGCAAAGCCGGATAGAACAATTGGTTTTGCAATTGTACGATATCAATAAAAAAGTCGGTCAGTATGAATTGCAAATGATGCGTTGGGCCGAATCGTGCGGCGTCAAGCGCGAGGAATATATTTCCTGGTACCAATCGCAGGATCCGGAAAAAATCAGTTCCAAGAAATTCGGCAAAATGACCGGCAAAGGCTGGCCAAAATTCGCCGAAAAACATGGCGAGCATATCGACAATATCGTCAAGGAATTCAAAGTCATCGCCGAACAGGTGATGTTGCCGCTCGCTGAATTCAAACGTATCGTTGCGTCGGTTCAGCGCGGCGAACGCGATTCCAATCGTGCAAAAAAAGAAATGATCGAAGCCAATCTGCGGCTGGTCATTTCGATTGCCAAAAAATACACCAACCGCGGCCTGCAATTCCTGGATCTGATTCAAGAAGGTAACATCGGCCTTATGAAAGCGGTCGATAAGTTCGAATATAAGCGCGGTTATAAATTTTCGACCTATGCCACATGGTGGATTCGCCAGGCGATCACGCGTTCGATCGCCGATCAGGCGCGTACCATCCGTATTCCAGTGCATATGATCGAGACGATTAATAAATTGGTGCGCACTGGCCGTCAGATGTTAAACGAAATGGGTCGCGAGCCAACACCCGAAGAATTAGCCGCAAAATTGCACATGCCACTCGATAAAGTGCGCAAGGTGATGAAAATCGCCAAGGAACCGATTTCGCTCGAAACCCCGGTTGGCGACGAAGAAGATTCGCAGTTGGGCGATTTTATCGAAGACAAACAGGCGGTGATTCCAATCGACGCCGCGATCAACGCCAATTTGCGCGATGCCACCACCCGCGTTTTGGCCACCTTGACCGCGCGCGAAGAACGCGTTTTGCGCATGCGGTTCGGTATCGGTATGAACACCGACCACACGCTCGAAGAAGTGGGTACGCAGTTTACGGTAACACGTGAACGTATCCGCCAGATTGAAGCCAAAGCATTGCGTAAATTGAAACACCCATCACGGTCGCGTAAATTGCGCAGTTTCTTGGATACATAAATACTGAATATTGAGATATAAAAAAACCGATCAACAATGATCGGTTTTTTTGTTTTCAAGCGCACATGTAAAATTATCTGCCACCCATTTCCACAAGCACTTTTTGTGTTGCGGCTGCAAGGGTTGCATCGCCACTGCCGGAGTCCGGCGCTGAGCATAGGTTTGAGAAATTGTACATATAGCTGACGCCATGATCCGCACCGGTGCTGCGTGGGCGTGGGCCTGCGCATCTTTCCGCTTCGATCAAACCGCCAATATTTCCGGCCATGGTGCTGTCGGCGGATGTTCCGGTGTAACCAAGGCCGCGGCTGCTATTGCTGTATCCGATCAATTGCGCTGCCATACTGTTCGGCGATGTGTTGTTGGTTCGGTGCGCCTGCGTCACTCCTAATTTTCCCAATAACGTTCGGGCGTGTCCCGGCAAGTTGTTGCCGAATACGGTCAATAGGGGAATCAGCTTTGCCGCCGTTGCGTCTTCGAATCCTTTGATTTTTTCTTGGGGCAACATGCTGTCGCGCGGGGCGACTGTTTCACTGATGCTTTTTTTTGCATCTGCAATCGGCGCCCATAATTCGGCGATCTGCGTGCGAAGTTTTGCGGCCTCGGCCGGCATGCCGACTTCTTTTGATTCATACGCCCTAGCCATTTCCGCCATCAAATTTGCCGCCAAAGCGGCGATGTGCGTAACGTCCCTGAATGATAATTTTTGAGTATGCCTTGTCATTTTTATCCTGTAACTAATTGATTAAATTAAGGTATAAACTATACCCGATAAAGAAACGATTGTCAATGGGGTATAATTTCATATAGTAAAAAAACAATTTTGACATGAAATCCTATCGCCAAGAAATTATTTTACATCTGCCCACGCGGCGCGGGTATGTGAATATCACGCCCAAGGTGGAACAATGCATTGCCGAATCCGGCATTACCGAGGGTCTATGCCTGGTTAATTCCATGCATATTTCATCCAGCGTTTTTATCAATGACGATGAACGCGGATTGCATCACGATTTTGAAGTGTGGCTGGAAAAACTAGCACCGGAAAAACCGCATAATCAATACCGCCATAATGACACCGGCGAAGACAATGCCGATGCGCATTTAAAACGCACCATTATGGGCCGCGAGGTTGTTGTGGCGATTACGGGTGGCGAACTCGATTTTGGCACCTGGGAGCAAATCTTTTACGGCGAATTCGACGGCAAACGCGACAAACGCGTTTTGGTCAAAATCATCGGCGCTTGATTTAAGCTCTTTCGCGCGCGCCTTGGCGTAATAAATGTGCCCGGGCGGTGGCATTGGCGAGATCTGAAACGTCGCACAATACCTCTTTGTGTGCTTGAACGATATCTGCCGGCTTTAAAAGGCCTTTTGATACCAATCCAACACATAGTCCTGCATTGAAATTATCACCCGCACCCACAGTATTAGAACAATCCAATTTTTTGACAAAAGAATTTATTTCAAATGATCTTTCAGGCTGGAATAGTGTAGTGCGCTTGCTGCCATCGGTAACGATAATGGTCGGCGTACCGTCATTGCGTTGGATTGTATACGCCGCGGCATTGTGATCTTTATCTGGATAAATAATCTTTTGATCTTCATCGGACATTTTTACGATATGGGCGAAACTGGCCCATGATGCAAAGTTTGCGCGGTATGTATCTAAACTTCCAATCAAACTCGGACGTACATTGGGATCCAATATTGTAATGCATCCGGCAGTATGCGCCGCTTTCATTGCACGAAATATATGGTCTGCATCAGGAGATAAAACTGTGCTGATTCCGCCAAATACAAATAAATTAGGAGGCATTTCTGTGACCAGTGATTGTACAATTTGTGGAAACCGGGCGGCGGTTTCATCTTTTGTTTGATGATTAAAAGTAAAACCATTTTGGTCTCGCCCACGCGCATCGGTGCGTGTGACAAGTGCGATCGTGCTGGCAACGTTGGTAGCGATAGCACGCTCCAAATCAACGCCGGCGGATTCCATCGCCGCGCGAATACGCTGGCCAAGAAGGTCTGTCGACAGGCGTCCGATAAATCGCACGCCGACGGATAAGCCCATTTCGCGCGCGGCATGGGCGGCGCCAATGGCGGCATTTACCGCGCCGCCGCCGACCGAAAAGTCGAACTGCATGCGCCCATCTTCGCCCATAGGCAATTGCATGAAATCGCCGACTGCTTCGCCCACGATATTGATATATGCTTGTTTTTCTGTTGTCATGGCCTGACCATTTTATTTCTATTGAGAATATTTTTTCTCTTATAAAAATATATACTCGTTTTGTCAAACCAGAATTTAGGCCAAAAGGGGCATTACTGCCAAAAAGCAATAATAATTCGCGGAATAATTATTTCAAATCTTCGATGTAATTCAAATCGCGGTGGAATGTTTCTTGCTGCCGCATCAAACACCAGAACGCCACGATCAAGGTTGCACCGGCAATCATCGCCGATCCGCCCAAAACGCCGTAATCCGGTTTCAAATATTGAAACATCATGGTGATTGGAATAATGCTGGCGCGGATAATGTTTGGCGACGATGTGGCGATGGTGGCGCGTATATTGGTGCCAAATTGTTCCGCCGCGACTTGCACGAATAAAATCCAATATCCGCCGGCAAAGCCCCAGAACAAACACGCGGCATAATACGCCTCTATACTGTGGCCGCCAAATTGGTAAAATAATCCCATCGCGGCGCAAAACATAATCAACGCCGCCCATAACGCCTTTAAACGGCTTTGCGCTAATTGCGCATAAAGCCCAAGCGCCGCCGCGCCCAAACTGAATCCGATATAGGCGAACAACACCGCATTCGCGGCGGTTGGCGTTGGTGTCAATCCCAATGCCGCGCCGAATTCCGGCGCGAATGTCACCGGCAATCCGACAAAAAACCAAATCGGCAGGGCGATGCCCAATACAATCAACCATCGTTTCAACACGGACCAGGTTTTTAAAATGCGGAAAAATGCGCCTTTGGGAATGTGCGATTCCAAATCGCGGAACAAGGTGGATTCGGTTAAACTGAAACGCAATAAAAGCAACACCAATCCCATTACGCCGCCTAATATATAAGCATGGCGCCAATCGATCGATTGGCCGATCAACGCGCTGGCGACAGCGCCCAATAATCCCAGCATGCCGATTAATGTTGCGCCGTAACTGCGGTATCGTTGCGGCAATAATTCGCACGCGAGTGTAACGCCCGCGCCCAATTCACCGGCCAATCCAAGACCCGCGAAAAAACGCAACGCGGCATAGGTGTGTAAATCTTGTACGAATCCGTTGACCAAATTCGCCACGGAATAAAGTAAAATGGATCCGAGCAATACGGATAATCGTCCGCGCTTATCGCCCCAAATTCCCCACAACACGCCGCCGGTGAATAATCCCAAATTTTGCATGTTCAGCAAATAAATACCGCTGTCCAACAATTGATCTTCGGGAATGCCAATGTCGCGCAAACTTTTTACGCGCACGATCGAAAATAATAAAAGATCATAAATATCGACAAAATATCCAAGCGCGGCGATGATAACGGTAATCCATACCACGCGGTTGCTGGGCGATGAGGGTTGTATTGTATTGTTCATGAAATGGTCTTAACAGTTTTATTATTTTCTTTCAAATTATTATTTTGAAATAATAATTGACAGAGTATTAGGTTTATGATTTAAACAATCAAAATCAATAATAGTTATAATTAAGGGCACGAGAGATGAGAGCAATTTCAAAAACAGTCCATTTTTTAGGTGGGTTGCAAACCCATGGTCAGGGCGACAAAGCCACCATGTTGCACCAAGCATGCGAAGCCAGCAGAGTATTGTTTCATCCGATTGATTGGCAGAATCCAGAACATGGTCATATTGGTGAATGGGCGCAGGCTATTGTTGATGGCCTCGAACCGTATAGACCGGTCGATGTGAAACACAGAAAAGTATTGGTGGCTAGTTCGATGGCGGTATGGCCGGCGTTGATTGCGCTTGCGCAAATGGGTAATGCTGCCGTTGAGTTTGTCGATCATTTTGTGGCGGTATCCCCGGTTATCGATGCCACCGCCGCATTCGCCGATAAATTCACGGATGGAAAAACAGTGATCGAAGTTCCTTGCGGTGCGGATGTTCCCGCATTCCCGTTAACCCCAGAGCATGTTAAGCGCGCCGAACCTTTGTTGATACGCAAACAAGGTCATACTTGGATGGAACAAATATCGACAAAAATCGGGCTGACGGTTTTGGCTGGCCCGGACGACCAAAAGATTGGCAGCTCGCTGATGCGGATCTGGCCAAAGGGAGCCAGGTTATGGCCCGAAATGAGTGGCATTGCAACCGCGTTCAAACCCATAGAATTGAAAGCCGCTCATTATGTGCAAAACGAGGATGATACCAAACTCATCGTCAGCACAGCGGTACGCTTGGCTCTTCAAGCCAATATAAGATAAATTGGTTTTTTAACGCAAAACTTTCTCCGCGCGGCCTGGCGGCAACGGCGCACCTGCATTGTTTGGAATGCGGCGCGGGGTCAATGATTTTCCATCCTTGGTTTTACGCCGGGCGGTTGGGGTATTTTTCCCCGCACGTGTTTTTTTGATTTTGGATGGATGCCGGCGTTTGCCATCGGCCTTTAATGCCGCGCCTTCCTTGCCTGGCTGTTTGGCCGGGGTGGTGCGTTGCGGGCGGGCGGTATTGGGATTTTTTTTCCAGGCGGCTTTGGTCATGAAAACCTCGTTATTTGGGGAAGGGTTGTAAGGCTAAACATACGGAAAATTAAGTAAAAATCCGATATTGAATTACGCTAGCCGTCAGAGAAATGCGCTGCTATACATAGAACCACTGTTCACCGCACACTGTTCACTGTCACTGGTAAGGGCCTGTAGTTCAGCGGTTAGAACGCACCGCTCATAACGGTGTTGTCACAGGTTCGAATCCTGTCGGGCCCACCAATTCCCCCATTACAAACCCTCTCGGTTTATAATCACCTGCCGTGTGCAACGCAGCCTGTTTGGGGCTTTCTAGCGTTACCAACTTAACCACGACCCCGCCGATTGGCATCAAATCCCCCCGAATTCTCTCTCTATCTGGCCGTTTTTCTCTGGCCAACTTAAGTGCGCGGTTTTTGTTTACACCGAAATAACCGCAGAAAACATGGGTTTTGAAAAACCACTTTCGGAGTTTAATTTGCTATTTTTTTGGCGACCAGATTAGAGAAAAACATCATAATCTTGATCACCTGAAGGTTTTTGGTGCTCCTGTTTTGACTGCAGATATTTTCAAGAGCGATTTTTCAATGCTATACTCTGTCAAAGTTCAAAGAAGCTGGATAAGCAACCGAGTAATTTTATGGCAAGCACTGAAAACCCGCCTGATATGGACCAGTATTTAACTGAGTGGCAGATTTCGGAAGCCCAATTGATTGCCGAGACTAATACCTCATATATTTATAAAGTCAGATTAAAAGAATATTTTGCGGTTCTTAAGATTTTGAAGTCTTTGGGCAGGATTGATGAAAAAGGCGGCGCTGCGGCTCTAATGCATTTTAACGGCAACGGTGCAATCCGTGTTTTCCAACACAATGATCAAGCGCTTTTACTCGAATATGCTGACGGTTTGAACTTAAAGTCTTTAGTAAAGCAGGGTAAAGATGATCAGGCGACAGTCATAATTGCCGAAATACTCAATCAGCTTCACCGACAAAAATCGCAAATTTCAACGAACAGTTTTACACCGCTGAGAAAGTGGTTTCGCTCTCTGTTTGCACGGGCGCAAACAGATGTTAACCCCCTTTTTCTTCATGCTGCAAGTGTCGCCGAAAAGCTTTTGGATCATCCGCAGGATGTATGTGTACTCCATGGCGACATACATCATGAGAATATAATCGAAAGCCCAAGAGGTTGGTTGGCGATTGACCCTAAAGGACTTTACGGTGAACGCGCATACGATGCTGCGAATACACTTCTTAATCCATCAGGCATGAATGATTTTGTAATAAACGAAGCGCGCTTGCTTAAGAATGCAGAAATCTTATCCAAATCTTTGGGCGGAGATATGCTGCGGTTGCTACAATTTACATATGCTTATTCTGCTTTAAGCGCATCATGGTCTTTGGATGATGGCCAAAATCCCGACATGGCTATAGAAATTGCCAGACTATTAACGCCACATGTGGGTCAATAAAGGAAACCTATTTTTTCAAACTAGAATTAAAGGATTAATTTGGGATCTGTGCAAAATAAGAAAATTTACAATGAAAAATCTTTCCGCATTTTTACACAGGCCATTTTACGTCCGCTTCGTAATGCGTGTTCTGCATATTCTAAAGTTTTGTATCCGTGTGTATTGTAGAATCTTTCAGCAGTTAAAGAGGAGTCCATAAATAAGGAGGTTAAGCCCTTTTCTCTTGCTATCTCTTCTAGCTTAGATAAGATTTTCTTGCCAACGCCTTTGCCTCCATACTCTGGATGGACGTAGCATGCGCCAAGCAGGTTTTCAGTAGTGACCAATTCGCCAAAACCAACAATTCTTCCATCCACCTCGGCAACAACTCTAACATCTGCGCTATTTTCCCGTAAAAACTTTTCAATTCTTTTTTCATCAACTATTGGAGACCACTCTTCCAAGATATCTGGCGTATAATCCTGCGCGGCAGTCTTTTGGACTGAGGCGCGATGTACTTCCAAGAGTGCTTTTGCATCAGGCTCTTTAAATTTTCTAATCACGATTTCCATTATTTTGGTTCTTTCCATAACTTTAAATGGGCGCAGTGCTCTGCTATCACTTTAGCCGCTAAAGGTGCATCCAATTTTGTATTGTCAATTGTTAGAGCATTTGGATGTTCGGGATAGTGAGCGGGCGTGTATTTCGATAGTATATCGCTTAAGACCTCTGTATCTCGGAGTTTGCCTTTTGAAGATCTATCCAAAAAAACCAATCGTTTGTTGTTCTCATCGTGCTCACACACAATCAATACAGGAACAAAGGGACGATCCATTGAGGCGGCCAGCAGTCTAACATTTTCCAACCGCTCGATATCTTCTGGTAGTTCTGCTGCCAACGCATTGGTAAATATGATGCACTTGTCCTTTTTTCGTGCCGCAAGTTTAGAAAATGACATGGCAGTAATATCATTTAAGAACGGAATATAGTCTTGATCCCTGTCGCAAATAGATTGGGCTAAATCTACCAGCAAGTGATTATCAATAAGCCTTGCTGACATTAAGTCTTTCAAATGCTTCGCGATTGTTAATTTGCCGACCCCGGGCATCCCACAAATATGAATGATCATAATCTATCCTTTAACCGGGTTTCTTTTCAAATATTGCAGTTCGTAATATGCAACTAATACACAAATTCCTTTGCCAGAATACCCATGATCAAATCGTCATGCCATTCACCATCCACACATGCGGATTCCCGCTCGGTGCCTTCGATAGTGAAGCCGCATTTTTTATAACAATTAACCGCCCTAGCATTATAAGCCAGCACCCTTAGATCAACGCGATGCAATTTTAATTCTTCAAAAGCATATTTTAGCACCACCCGCGTGGCTTCCTGACCTAATCCCAAACCGAGTTTGGCTGGGTCATAGAAACCAATCGCATATCGCGCCCGTCGATCATGTGCGTTTATGCTGTGTAACTTAGCCTCACCAATCAATTGACCATTATGTTCCACAACCCAAGAGTATGGATCTTTTTGAATAGCCTCAATCCACGCGGAAGTTTCTTCGATTGATAAAGGTGCTATGTTTCTGCTGTCGCCACCGAACATCCTTACAATCTCAGGACTTTGACCGTAAGAGAGTCGCTTTTCAAGATCACCGTCTTTGGGTTGTCGCAGGATAATTCTTTCACCATAGAGTATAATTTTCATAATATTCCTGCAAATTTGGTACTGATCGTGTTTTTTTTCTAATTAAAAAATCTTATCAGCAAACTTGGCAAAAGTCAAAATTTTGGCCGGATAATTTTGGTTACAGACAACAAAATAATTATCGTCATTCTGCGTAACAGATTCTTACCTGCTCTTCCCACAAAATATGCGTTGCCATTTTCTCTAGCGTTTTTTTGTCCAGCGCGCGGGATTGCATCCCCAGTAGAATAGAGCTGATTATCTGTGGATGAAGATAGGTCAAGTTTATCAAGGCATGCACATACGGCAATGAAACCTTTTCCTGCTCGGCCACTTCGCCCATATGGCGGACTTTCCCTTCCTCGATGCGCCGCCGCCATGCGAATCCTTTAGCGATGACATGCAGCAGCCGGTCTTCGATCTGCGGCTTGGTCGCTGGCAACAATGCATCTGGCACGAGAATCAGCTTCTGCCGGTTTGTGATGCGCATTTTTATCGGAATCTCGACCGTGATGGTATTTT
>JACCDT011591373.1_pt1 | contig 27160 bp, 24 predicted proteins | sample 7446291 | NCBI WGS metagenome assembly JACCDT01 (sample SAMN15323446, study PRJNA562643) | freshwater metagenome | isolation source: river surface water | place: USA:Blue River Watershed | collected 2017-08-17 | reverse complement strand
CCCCCGTATGAATATCATTTTATATCGAAAGAAACGAAAAAAGACACCCCAAAGAGTGTCTTTTTTATAATATTAACTATTTGTTATTGATTAAGTTGCATAGTAATTAGTGCCTACAGGAACTACAAATCTATATTGTAATCCACTTCCAGAGACAATTCCGGCGAATTGCGACCCAGACATTACCATCTTATCTGCTGTAATGGTTCCTGTTAGGGTTGGGCTTGCACTCATCACGACATTTCCAGTACCCGTTATTGCATTTGATACAAGTACATCCGTTCCGTTAGTAAATACCGCTTGATTGGCGGTTAATCCTGTTACCGTTAGTCCGGTTAATGTTGGACTGTCACCAGTTTGTAATCCGGTATCTACATCAGTATCCACACCATTAATAGAAATGCGAACTGTGCCTTGGCTTGGTGACGATGCTGCGGAACTTGTTACAGTACCACCAGGAAGTAATGGTTTTACTTGTGCCGATGATGATACAATACCAGAGTTATAATTGACCGATGACCATACAACTTGCGTAGAACTAGTGACCCATCCGGGATATTGTGCTGAACTTGACACTGTTCCGTCAGGAAGTAACGGTTTAACTTGTGTAGATGATGAGACTGCACCACTTAATTTATTTTGAATACTGTTATAATCAACTTGTGCGGATGATGAGAACATACCAACCATAGAACCACTAATTGTACCACCAAGAACACGAATAGAACCTGTTACACTCATTACGTCATCGGTCGTATCACCAAATTTTGATGAACCAGATTCGTAAATAATTGATGAAGAAACAAATTCTGTGTTAATTTGTTGTGCAGTTAACGTACCATCTACTCGTAAATCAAGTGGAAAGTAAAATGAATTATTACTAAATGTAGTACCCGCTACTGTATTTAATAATATTTGTGCGGAACTGGTAACCCAACCAGGATACTGTGCAGATGAAGATACTGTATCACCAGGAAGTAATGGTTTAACTTGTGTTGAAGATGACACTACACCCGATAGTTTATTAGTAATTGAGTTATAATCAATTTGTGATGATTGTGATACGATACCAGCCAATAACATCGTACCAGTTGCAGTAATGTTTGCTGCGGTAATTGTACCTGTGAGTGTTGGACTTGCACTCATTACCACATTACCTGTACCCGTGATTGCATTAGATACCAACCCATCACTTGCGTTAGTAAAGACTGCTTGATTTGCAGTAAGTGCCGATGCTGTTACTACACTTGCGTTTATTGTTGTTGCGTTGACTGTTGTTGGTGCGATAGTTTGATTTGCAATCGATGCTACAGTTTGTGTGGAAGATGATATTACACCAGCAAGTTGTGATTGTATTGTAGAATTGATTGCGTATGAACTGGTTGCTGCATTTAATGCGTTAATAGAAACATCTTGTAAAGTATTTTTAGTTGCGATGGACGAACTAAATGTTGCATAATTAGTTGTTGCGGTAATATCAACTTGACCAGAACTTGATACAGTACCACCAGGTAATAATGGTTGTACTTGTGTAGAACTGGATACCACACCACTCAACTTGTTGGTGATTGAATTATAATCAATTTGACTGGATGCAGTAACCCAACCTGGGTATTGTGCGGACGAAGTTACAGTTCCACCAGGAAGTAGCGGTTTGACTTGTGTAGATGATGATACAATACCACTATTATAATTTACAGATGACCAGACAACCTGTGTTGAGCTGGTAATCCAACCTGGATATTGCGCTGATGAAGATACGGTACCTGCTGGTAATGTTGCTGCCAGTTGTACAGAACTAGATACTACCCCACCACCCAATGCGGTAACAGGAATACTTCCACTTTTAATTAATGTACCTGATAATCTAGTTGTTGGCATCTATATGATTCGCTTAGTAAGTTATCCAGTATAAATATAAACCATTTTAAGTAGACATACTTTATTAACTGATTTTTCCCTTTACCCCTTGTCCGACATTAAATGACACAGAAATTGCATCATTTGGTGCAATAAATGTTGCTGCCGTACTTCCTGCGATAAGTACTTTTTCTCCGGAAGCTGAAAATACACCGTTTCCGAAGTCAGCCGCGCCGGTACCGATTTGGTACTTTTTCCATGTATTGGTATTAATATCAAATATACCTACGAAGATATCACTTGCTCCAAATGCATTACCATCGTCCGCAAATACACCCGTGGTAGATCCTACTACCATGATACGCCCGTCTGCAAGATACGCACTTGGTTTACCTAATGTATTTAAACTTTCATTTTGTGTCGTGCCTAATTGATATGGAGTACCCCACGTATCGGTGGAATAATTAAAGAAAATAATACCGATATCTGCTGCACCTTGATTACTACCACCCAAATCGCCGGAGGTTTCAAATGTAATTGCAAGTGTGTTAGGAATGACATTATTTACATCATGAACCACGAAACCACGATCAGCAAATCCAGACCCCGTAGTGTAATAATCGGTGGTAAATTTTGCTGCACCACCGATTGGAGGTTCAAATTGCGTAAGGTTACGAACATCTGCGATACCTAAAAAGATATCATATCCACCGACCGGAGTTCCTCCCAACTCACCTGCGGTACGACCAACGAAGGCAACTCGACCATCAGAAAGTTCGGTGAGTGAATAAATTTCTTCGTCAAATTCTGTACCGATTTGGTTAATCAAAAATCCTGTATCCGAGAGTGGATTGGTGGGGTCATAGAAGGCAATCATATAATCGTATACACCAGTATCACCACTATTATATGCAACTACGTCACCTGACGCCTGTGCGGCTATAGCAAGACGGCCTGCATTACTACCAGAAGTTAATTCTATGATGTCGTATGCGAAAATATTTCCATCGTCTGCTTCACCGTCACCTGCCACACCAATCTGTGTCCATGTAATTAAACTATTAATAGGATTTAATCCTCCTTCAACAAATGAACCAGAATTCTTATATTCTTGTAAATCACTTAAATTTAATGTTCCAAAAAACCCGTCAAATATATTACTACCTTCGTATATTTCGTTCATGTACGATCCAGTAACAGATACAAACGTATTTGACGCACTAGTAAGTAATGTTCCTGTAGTACTTTGTGGTGTTGTTAATGTGTTTAGTGTACCTGCTCCGACCGAAGAGATTAATGCCGATGCGGAAGCATACCACATTGACATACCAGGTGCATCTTCTAAATGATGATTACCGGTTCCAAATCCATTTCTAGAAAATCTAAATAGTAGTCCACGACGACCGCTGGTATGTGATTCGGAATATCCCGATGCTATATAATTGAATGTTGTAACATCTCGTTCTACTGCATTTAATGATTCTGCTCCAGTGTGTCCTAATCCATTAATAAAGAACATACTACCTGTGTGATCAAATCCTGCAATAATTCCGTCACCTCCACCTTGTACTGCTCCAGTTATGGTGGTACCAGAACTACTCGCATATCCAACAACAAAGGTAGCTCTAGATTGACTTTCAATAGTATATCTAGTATTTGCAAATGCGTTCCAGTATGACCCAGAAGTAGTGGTAACCCACGAACGAGTGATATCGCTACTACCACTTAACATTTTTGATACGAACCCATTAGTTCCTTCGGTACCTACCACAATATATTCTCGTGGAATATCACCGGTGTTACGCATATCGGTAGCTGCAGTATTTGCTGAACCACTATTATGCATTCGTACCCACGACAACATTGGTGATGTTAAAATAGTACCTAATCCAAACGATGCGCTGGTTGGAGTATCGTTGGTACGACCCGCAAAGGTAAATTTACCATCGGTGGTTGTTTCGTGATTTCTAACTCTATTAACAATTAAATTATTATATGTGTTTTGTTCTTGAATGTCACCACTGGTATTAACGGTGGTAAATGTCGTAGCACTACCAGAAATTATTGGTAATAACAAATATTCCGTACTAGTTTTTGTTATTGTGGTAATACTACTTGCATATTGATTTGTAGATGTACCATATAATTTTGTCCAAACAATTGATCCTGTGTCATCGAGTTTAATCAACAATGCATCTTCATTCCCACTACCACTATTGGTAGTTTTTCCCGCGACATACAAGTTACCCGATGTATCACGAGCAATTCCATAAGCGGTATCTGCTAATGACCCGCCAGAAATATCTCGTTGCCATTGAAGGTCAAAATCTTTATCGTATTTTGCAACTACGATACTTGAACTTTGAATGTGGTTTCCAGCATAATATTGTGACCCCGTGCTATCCGTTACCATATCCACAAATTCAATTTTTTCTGTAGTGGTCATTGACTTTATTAATCCGCGACCAATACCGTGTACAAATAATCTACTTTTCGGTACCAATTCGTCTTTTGTAAATCCAACAATATAAATTTTACCATCAGAAGTTTGTGTTACACCGGTAATAAAATCGTCAAATTGTCCAGTGATTTCATAGTATTCTGGTGGGGATGTATCATTTGGAGAAAATATAGCCATAATACCATTGGTATAACTAATATCAAAGTCTGGGTCAACTGCTGCTTTTGTTCCCACAAACAATTGACGACCATCTTGTAATTCAATTCCATACACAAATTCTTCGTTTGCACCAAACTTTGTTTGTCTACGATCAAAGAATTGTGGACTATTTGGTTCGTATTGTAATACTGGCATGGTTGCGTCTAACCCTTGTGGTTCTTGTGACCCAGATCGTTTTAGTGCACCAGTTAATGTATCGAATTGTACATATCCATTTGTTAATGCGTTTCTTAATATAAATGAATTGCTACCAGTGATATAATCTAAGTGTTTGTATCCAAGAAACGGAATATCTGGTGAAAAAGAATATACTCCTGAACCGGAATATGTCGTACCCGATCCTGAAGCATCACCAGAAATCATAGTATAGAACTTGAATTCTGCTGCATTAAAGTTTAATCCGTGGACTCGAAGATATTTTCCAGGATTATTAGATACAATTTGTCCTTCGTTATACCACGCACTTGCACTATATTTGTACAAATTAACACCACCTTGATTTGCATTTGTAACTGCGGCGTATAATGTATTATTTGCAATTTCCATATGACAATCAGGACGAACAATTGAACCAGTTAGTATCGTTGTTACATTTGGTGTTGTGTCAAGGTTAGTTGCCGATGTAAAATTCCATACTTTTAAATCAAATGTTCCGGTTGACCCACTATTATAAATTACAGGAATATATAATTCTTGTGCGTCACGAACACCGGCACTTGCGCGGAATGGGTACAAACTAGATGAACCTGGACTACGTGCAATCAATGCGTCAGCTAAATCGTAGGTACCATGTGCCACTTCTGCGTTGAATACTTTATTTACATAATTGTATGTACGCGAAAACACATCCCATTGTGTACCATTTGCGGTAATGTAAAACGCATGGAAACGGTCTGATGGTCCATTAATCATACCACCCATCATATAATTTTTATTTGTGGCAGATGGGAGTTCTAAGTCATTGTGAGAATTGTGAGCGCCACCAACCGATGGGGTGTGAATTCTAGCTAATACCGACATATAGTTTGTTGCACCAGATTTAACCGACACATTAATCATATGACCGTATTCTTCTATACCCGATGGTCCATTTCTATCTGCGGCCGCTAAAGCAAATCGTCCATTATCAAACGGAACGTATGAAGTTGGGTTGTGTGCGTGGTAATTATAGTATGTCCATGTAGATGATCCAGTACCTAGATAAAGTCTATCCCAATAGTAGAAATCATCAATTGTTTGGGTGGTAGTCCCATACTGTCCTAAATGTGCAAAGAATAATGCGTCATCTTCTGCGACACCCGTAATATCATTAATACCACGACCAATGTGAATAATATTACTACCGTGATAATTTACCCAATTATTAGACCCACTCAAACTTTCCGATACTAATTGAACTGTACCAAGTATTGGATGAAATCCGTCACTTCTAGAAGCGGATAATTGTGTTCCCCACTCATATCCTCTGACCAAACCAACACCGTTGCTAACTAAATTAGTTGCTGAACTCGCAGAATAAATAACATAGTATCCTTCGTCCATACCCCGACCCGCAGGATGTGGAAGATACCATTTTGCGTCATTTAAATTGACACTACGAGTAACATTAGTTATTGGCATTTAAAATCTCTCCTTCGTGGTTTGCCCAAGTATGTGAAGGATTAACTGTTATCCATTCTGCTGCAGTTTTATTTGTAAATGCTTCACCACAATCTAAATCTACAATATGAAATACTTTCTGCGAGACACTATTACAATTGGTGATAATTTGTGTAAAGTCATCGAATGACGGAAGTACATCTTCGGTGACAATACAATCGAATGTGGTATGTCCCGTTGCTTGTTGTATTTCGGTGGTAAAATTCGTTGATGCAATATCAATATTATGAATTGAAAATTGTATTTTTTCTGGGTTCTTTGGGTCTTTGGTTAGTAATTGAATGTATGATGAATTATCAAATCCATATACCACCATACCCAACTTTTGTAGTGATTCCATTAAAAATCCTAATGCACATCCGGCAACCAATACACGACTACCTGCGGCAAGATTAAAGTGCGTCACAATGTGTTGGGCACGTACATCAAACATTTTCATAGAAGTAAAATATTGACGGCAGTATGTTGCCATCTTTCCAGTACACACACAACTCTTTATGTGTTTGGCTTTACATCCTTTTTGTTTGTATACGTATTTTTCATATGAATTACGAAAACCGTCTACGTTCCAATTATAAATTTGTGCCATAATTAACCCGAGATAGGAATACCAGGACGGAACAACAAGTCTTGTGTATTAATTGCAAATCCAAGATACAACACACGAACGGTGGAAGATGGAGTTGGTGGTGCAGTAATTAATGTTCCCAATTCACCAAGAAAATATGATGACCCTGCGGTAAGTCCAGAAAGACCTGGTACTACTCCACCTGCGTAATAGATACCACCAACCTTTAATAATACTGCATTTAATTGTGATGCGGTATCTGTCCAGGCACAGTCGGTGACTGTATTGTTTCCACTAATGCGAACAAGTTTTCCATTTGTTCCACCAGTTAATCCATCTACCGTGGTTGCGGTACTCGTAATTAAGTTGGTTGATTTAACGAATGCCATTTTATACTCCTAATCGTGTAATACCAAAAAATGTTTGACTTGCATCAATAGTTCCAATATTACCAGAATTACTGACTAATATTTCTAAATAATCTGCTGCGTTGAATTGATAAGTTTCATCCAAATCTACATTTTCTAACGCACCAAATGTTGTAGTTTCAACCGTTGTGGTTCCGTTCTTTCTAATTGTAACGGTGTACGAATTTGCTGCTCCATTTGCACCTGCCAAGAAATATCCTTTTAATCGATAATATCCCGTGGTACCAATGGTTAACCTTGTTGGATTGACATTTGACCAATATGGATCACCCGCAGCGTTTGCATTTAAATTATATACCACATCATTTGATGTCCACGTGATTGCGGTGGCGGTTGAGGTGGTATTGATATCTGCAAATAAATCTAACTTAATACCACTAAATTCATATCCAGGTGTAATTGCTCCACCAAATGAGTATCCCACTAATTGTACTTCTAATGAGGTACCTGTGGTGAGTGTTCCTAGACCGTCTACTTCGGATGCGACCAATTGTAGAGTGTCACCCGCGTTCAATAAGAATGTATCATCATATAATCCATTTTGATTTGCCGCCATATCATCATTAAACAATGTTTGATCATTTTGTTTTAATAAAATATTATATGAATTGCCCGACCCATTTGTTCCTGTCGCTACTTGTAAATTAATACGATAATATCCTGTGCGAGGAATGTATATAGTATCTGGTGTCGATGCTACATAATATACTGCTGTATCATAATCTTCCACACTAAAATTTACTGCGGTATCCACTGCACTTAATGCAACAGGAGATGCAAAGGTGACACGCACCCCAGAAAATTGCTTACTACTTTCAGCAGTAGTAGAAATATTCCATTTCACGGAGTCGTATTCCCATACTTTTCCGTTACTATCGGTATATGTTTGTCCTAAAGTCGGACTTGCTGGAAAGCTTAATTGTGCCATAATGATAAATAGTAAATTATGTTAGTATGGTGTTGTAACCCACGTTGCGCCGTTATAATATTTTACTGGTTTGGTTTCCCATGCTGCCCCCGTCCACACTTTCATCGGTTTTGCCACCCATTGACTTCCATCCCATACTTTAATTTGGCCAGTTGTTCCAACTGGTGTAGATTGTAGTTGTGCCGCGGCAGGAAGCAATGGTTGGTAGGTCCATGTCGTAGACATATTATGCTACCTTACGGATTGACCAATTAACTGTGATAGATGTACCTGCTAATGTGTCTAACGTCACATCCCATCCGTGTAACAAAATAAGTGACGGACTAACCCACATATCTGCTTGTGCACCACTCAATACGGACTCATAAATAACGAGTTGAGTGTTGCCTGGAGAGACTGAACGACATTTTTCATACACACGAATTTGTAATTGGTCACCTGCGACCATATCCGACACATCAAGAAATACTTGATAGACACCTTGTACCGTTATTGGTGAAAGTGCCGAGTAGTTTGCATTATTTGGAGCAGAATATTCTGTCGTTCCTATTAATGCCGACCCACTATATGCTTCTGTTATTGCCATAAATTATTAACCTCCGCAGCCCATGGCTACTACTTGAAATGCACCTGCGTTTTCGTTAGCACCCGCGTTTTGTACACGGGCAAAGATGTATTTTCCAGCGGGTACTACTTTTTCTACGCCCATCATTAATGGAACATTTTCAAAAGTTTCTGATACCGTAGTTCTAACATATAAATCCGACAAAATAATATCTTTTGGGTCACCGACTACGTTAGTGTCACCTACTGCTAAATCCACGTGATAATTAAGTGCAGTCATTGTCGTATCACTATGTTGACATGCTACTTGCCACCACCACATTCGTTTAAGAGTTTGTCCAAGTAGCGTCCATGCACCTTCATTTGTAGTACCAGGTGTAACTGATGTACCCGTAACGGTACCTGAACCTAATGTCAATCCTACGGTGTCCAAATATGATGCACATTTGACCATCGTTGGATTTGTTGGTGTACTCATATACTTAATAGCCACGCCAAAGGTTGTTGCTGCCGATGACCTGCCTGCGACTGCAACTGCTGAACCCGCGGGAATAAATACTGGAAAGTAATAGGTAATACCACTACCACCCGCATAGTTATTCGCTTGACTTGCCACAATATTACTTAATAGTGGTGTCCAAGTGGTTCCACCCGAATAATCCACGCTAAGTTCTAATGCTAATTGACGAAAGACACCTGCCGAAAACACGTTGTTCACATTAATAAATATTCCATAACAATCTTGGGTTAAATCGTTACCCACCTGTGATGGAGTACCATACGCCGCACCTGTTCCAGGAGTGATAGATGTACCAAAGTTTGCGGTCGTACCTGGTCTGGTCGTACCATACGATAATACTGCACTAAAATCTTGTCCTGCTTGTGGAACATATAACATTAGACCACTTCCTCCAAACTACACATTTGATGTAAGTGTTCATATTGGTCACTATCAACTTGTGTCGTGGTGACCATCGTATATGATAATCCATTCAAGGTCAAACTACTGACCACGATTTGCAATCCTGCCATATGGTTCATTATCATATTAAAATGTTCATGTGGAAATGTATATGTGTACATGATTATCCTCTATTAGTTTGTATCAACCCACAAATCGTTTGTTACAGGACTACTTGGTGCGGTGGTTCCTACAGTTAACTTTACAGTATTTGGACTAAAGTTATTTGCTCTAGTTGCAAATGATGCACTAGTTGCAACACTTGCAGTTCCAAAAAAGTTTGTTGCGGTGACCGAACTTGCGTTAGTAATTGTCGCAGCACCCATATTTAGGGTTAGAGTATCTGGATTATAATTAATGTCGGCTTGATATAATGGTGTTTGTGCACCGCCATCGATGGGAAGTAACGCTAGGTATCCACCAAAAGAACTAAATGTAGTAACTACTTTTGATGCAACACTACTCGTACCTATGAGATTACCTCCAAATGAACCCGTAAACGAACCAGTAAATGGGGCGGTTAAACTACTAAATTGCGTAGAACTACTAATTACACCACTTAACTTATTTTGAATACTATTATAATCTACTTGGGTGGATGAAGAGTAAATACCTTGTAATAATACAGTTCCCGTAGAGGTCAATCCTGAGAATGTTGGACTGTCTGTAGTTTGTAATCCCAAATCTACATCGGTCAATGCCGTACCGTTTAAAGTTAATCTTGCAGTACCTTGACTTGGTGAAGTGAATGCCGAACTACTGTATACACCACTTAATTTATTTTGTATTGAGTTATAATCAATTTGACTTGATGCGGTAACCCATCCTGGGTATTGTGCGGAGCTTGTTACAGTTCCATCAGGTAACAAAGGTTTTACTTGTGTGGATGATGATACGATACCACTATTGTAATTTACCGATGCCCAAACAACTTGTGTTGAACTTGTTACCCATCCTGGGTATTGTGCTGAACTTGATACGGTACCAATTGGTAATGCTTTTACAGTTCCTTGTGTAAAATGTGTGGAACCCGTATCTAGTGTAATAGTTCCCGTTCCTGTAATAGGTCCACCTGTTAATCCATCACCAGTTGCTACCGAGGTAACCGTTCCGGCACCACCTGCAAGATTTGTTGATGCAGCATTACCAAGCGCGGTAATATCCCAGTATCCTCCACGCGCACTACCACCTTGTTCAAATATTCGTAGTTTGTTTTGGTACACATCGATAGTTACACCAGTACCGGCTATTGTACTATTAGTTTGTGGTTTTGCTAATAGAATTTCACCACCTTCATCTCCGGTAGAGTTATTGGATATGAGATATTGACCTGCGGCAATATTACCCGATGCGCTGACCGATTGATTTAATGTATTAACCGATGCCGCGGTTGTTGCGAATGATGATGAAATTGCTTGACTACTACTTTGTGCCCAACTTGCGGTACCAAAGAGTGAACCGGTCAATGAACCTGTAAATGATCCAGTAAATGGGAGTGATGTACTATTAAATTGTAATGAACTTGAAACTAATCCTTCAGGTTTATTAGTTACACTATTCCACGATACGGTTTGACCTTCTGAAGCAGGTGCCCACGATGCAGACACTGCTTGAAATGCTTGTTGTGCAAAGCTGGAAGTTAATGCATATGATGCAGAGGTATTTGTAAGTGCGTTAAATTGAGTTGAACTACTAATAACACCAGATAATTTATTTTGAATACTATTATAATCAATTTGCGAAGATGCGGTAACCCATCCTGGGTATTGTGCTGATGAGGAAACTGTACCACCAGGAAGAAGTGGTTGAACTTGATTAGATGAAGATACGACACCACTTAATTTATTTTGAATACTATTATAATCAATTTGTGAAGATGCTGTAACCCAACCAGGATATTGCGCCGATGATGATACGGTCCCACCAGGAAGTAATGTCTTGACTTGCGTTGAACTTGATACAACACCACTTAATTTATTTTGTATTGAATTATAGTCAATTTGTGCGGACGAAGAAACAACACCGTTTGTTGAGAGAATTGAACCAGTAAACGATGATGCCGATATTGCACCAACTACCAGTAATGAACCTGTAATATCCAATCCATTATTAAACTGAATATTACCAGAAATATATGATGCTGTTATTGCGGTTGTTGCAAATGATGCCGAAGTACCCGATAATGCATTAAATTGCGTTGACGAAGAAATTACACCACTCAACTTGTTTTGGATATTATTATAATCAATTTGAGTAGATGATGTTACCCATCCTGGATATTGTGCTGAGCTACTGACTGTTCCGTTGGGGAGGAGTGGTGCTACCTGGGTGGATGATGAAACAACACCGCTTAATTTGTTTTGTATAGAATTATAATCGATTTGCGTGGAACTTGATACTAATGTTGGTTTATTATCGACATTAGCAAAAGTTACATACGATGCACTATCTGCGGCGCCCAATAATCTACCTGTTAATGTATTTGCATATAAATCTTTAACTCGTGCATTACCAAGAACACCCAAACCACCACTAATGACTAATGCACCAGATCCGCTAGAAACTGCGGCTGTAGTGTTAGTAATGGTTATAGCATTAGTTGTTGTAGCACCTAAATCGGTGACATCTTGAAAATCTTGAAGTGTGGGGGATGGCTGATATGTTGGATCAGATTGAAGTACCCATTGTGATACGGATGCACTGGTATAATAAATATATGTTTTACCCGTAGTATTTTCATACCACAAATCACCATTTGTTGGTGAAGATGGAGCACTTCCTGTTATAGTTACACCACTACCACCACCGCTACCAGCATTTGCTGCATACGATGCTGTAAGTGCGTAACTAGCAGATGATATTAATCCTTGAAATGATCCACTAAATGATCCAGTAGCATTTTGGGTAACATTAACGAATGCCCGAACCAATATGTTTGACTCGGACGGAGGGGTTGTTATAAATGTTAATGTATTTGTGGATAATGTATAATCTGTTGTTGGTGTTAAGGATAGTCCACCAACATATACTTCCAATGAGTTTATACTGTAGCTTTGGGATAATGTGTAATTGACAGTTACATCGTCACCGACAAACTTATATGTATCAATAGATAATGCACCACTTATAGCAGTTGTCGTATTTATGCCAGTTAACTGACTACCATCACCTTTAAAAAATGATGCAGTAACCGACCCCGATACATTAATACTCCCGCTGGATATCAGACCTTTGCGGGCTACAAACTCATTTGCCATATTATCCCTTTTTCACATTTCCAAAGGTTTATGATGACGTAGATATCTACGTCATCATTATTATTTTATAGTGATCTTATAGATGTTTTTACAGTCCATGTACCAGATATATTTGTAAACTTAAGTCGAGCTACACCAGACACCACATCAACATTAAACGATGCTTGTGCTGTATTACCGATGTCGTTTGTTGATGTGTCTGTAAATTCTACGCTTCCAGGACTCCAAACCGACATAACTGTACCTGTTCTGTAGTTTGTTCCATCGTTTATCACGTAGTCAAAATGTGCCGCGTTGAATGAACCAGTTGTTATAGTTGCTACTACCTGGTTTGTTACAGGTCCAATGATACCTGTCGTGACACTACCAGAATATAATGTATTATTTAAGTATGCCGATGTACTACCACTCAATACACCACTAACTGTAAGTTGTTGTGGGAAGGTAAAGTTTGCTGTTGCAAATGTAGTACCTGTAATGCTTGCTAATTGTATTTGTGTTGAACTAGTGACCCAACCAGGATACTGTGCCGAACTTGATACTGTTCCATTTGGAAGAAGTGGTGCTACCTGTGCCGACGAGGAAACTACACCACTTAATTTATTTTGAATACTATTGTAATCTACTTGTGCAGATGATGAGAAAATACCAGCCAACAACATTGTACCCGTGGCTGTAATATTTTGTGCTGTAATTGTACCCGTTAACGTTGGTGATGCGCTCATCACTACGTTTCCAGTACCAGTTATTGCGTTGGATACCAATCCATCACTTGCATTGGTAAAGACTGCTTGATTTGCAGTTAAATTGGATGCGGTTACTGTACCTGTAAATTCTGCACTACCTGTAACTGCAAGTTTACCACCAATTAATGCGTTAGTGCTAGTTTGTAGTACAGAACTACTTAATATACTAGTTGCATTGACTGTTGTTGGTGCAATAGTTTGGTTAGCTATTGCTGCTACAACTTGAGTTGAACTACTGTATACACCACTTAACTTATTTTGTATTGAATTATAATCAATTTGACTTGATGCAGTTACCCAACCAGGATACTGTGCCGAACTTGATACCGTACCTGCTGGAAGTAGTGGTTTTACTTGTGTAGATGATGATACTATACCACTATTGTAATTTACAGATGACCAAACAATTTGCGTAGAACTAGTTACCCATCCAGGATATTGCGCCGAACTACTTACCGTTCCATTTGGAAGTAATAATGCTATTTGTGTTGAGCTTGATGGAATTCCAGCTAATGTTACTGTACCGTTTGCAGTTAATGCACCTGTAATAAACAATCCAGATTCAACATGTGTTAATCGTGATGGGAAATCTACACGAATTGAACTTGATTCTGCTGCGGTATCAATGTGATCATCACCACTCGCTACCGGAACACGGCCTGTCAATAATCCACGTTCACCACCAGTTGCACCTGTATTTTGCGGACCTGCGATTATGATTGCACTAGTATATGCTCCACCAGACACATCTTCGTACAACCAACGATCATTTACACTATCCCAATATAGTGATCCTGACTTACCTGCTGAACCCGAGTCAATAACAGTTAATCCACCAAATCGTAATGAATTATCTGTATTTACGATGATTCTATTAGTTGCCACGTTAAATTGTGACGAAGTAATATATTGAATTGACTGTGATGTTGCGGTTAACGTACCTATGACCGTTAGGTTACCACCAACAGTACCATTTCCACCAACTTGTATACTTGCTCCACTAATTGCACCTGTTGCATTAATAACTGATGGTGCAATGGTTTGTCCTGCAATATTTGCAACAGTTTGTGCAGAACTTGATACAATTCCAGAATTGTAATTGACCGATGACCAAACAATTTGTGTTGAGCTCGTTACCCATCCTGGATACTGTGCTGAGCTAGATACTGTTCCGTTTGGTAGTAATGGTGCAACTTGAGCACTTGTAGATACAACACCACTTAATTTGTTTTGAATCGAATTATAGTCAATTTGTGATGATGCCGATACTGTTCCTGCTGGTGCTGCAAATGTAACTGTATTATTTGTTACCGTTGCGGTTATACCATTTGAACCAGAGAATACTAGTCCTTCGGTTTTAAGATTTAAACTGTCTGTACCTGATGTTGATCCTGTAAACGCAAGTACTGTAGCTATTCCTGTGAGATTACTTCCATCACCAGTAAATGAACCAGTAAATGATCCTGTAAATGGATCTGTTAATGTTTTAAATTGTGTTGAACTTGATACTAGTCCAGATGGTAGTGTTGCGTTTGCAGCATATGATGCTGTTACTGCATATGATGCCGATATTGCGCTTCCGATTGATCCTGAAAATGATCCTGTAAGGGAACTTGCGATAATACTATATCCTGTGGCGTCGATGGTACCACTAACTAATAGTGAACCAGTAATTCTGGCTCCACCAGTTTGCGCTATTATACCCCGTCTTGCTACAAATTCATTTGCCATATGGCTTCTCCAAACGGTACTAAGTATCTAAAATATAAATAGTTAACTATTAAAGTAAAGTGGGAAATAATTTGAATAAACTCTGAACCGTCCATGAGTATGAACCACTTCCCAAGCTTGTTACTCGTAATTTTATATAACCATTATCCTGTACTACGGAAAACTGCATGTCCGATGTATCTCCAATATCTGTATTTGATACATCGGTAGAAGTTACTTGACTACCGCTCCAACCTGCCAAAATATTTCCTACTCGGAGTGCTCCTGGTCTAGTTGCTACATACTCTACGGTCGCTGCGGAAAAACTACCGGTAGGAATGAATGGATATACGTATTCGGTTGCTCCAAATATTCCACTGGTAACTGATCCTGTAAATGTAAGCTCTACATTACCGGCTATTATTTTATATTCGTTAGACCTAACTTTATTAGGGACTATATCGCTACCACTAATATTTTCTATTGTTTGTACAGATGAAGAAACTATATTTTGTGGTTTATTTGTTATTTCTGTCCAATCTGTTACACCCGCATCACCAGAGAGATAACTCGCTGTTAGTGCAAAACTTGATGATACAGCATAAGATGACGATACCGCAGTGTCTATTGATCCACTAACTCCCAATGCGTAACTAGCGGTATTTGCAAATAATGCAGAAACAGCAAGAGAAGGTAACGACCCAGTTCTATTAACTACTAATGAACTAGGTTGTACGCTCACTTTGTAATCTGGAGAATTTTCAATAGTTACGCTAATGTTTGGTACATCGACCAATACATTATTCACATCTGTATTTTCTCTAATTACAACCGCTATATCAGGAATTCCAAGGTTTATTGAACCACTCATTAATTATCTCGTTACCCCAGGACGAACAACAAACGGTCCTTCAAGTATTCGTCGTGTTATTACACCAACCGAACCACTTGACATATTAATATCGTAAACATATTTTCTTTGCGTTAATAATGCAGTTTGCGATGGTGTTAATTCGACCAATATACTTCCAGAATTGAATGGTGGAAGTTTTGTTATACCAAATGTCGCTGCTACTTCGTCTGTTGTGTAATTTTCTCGTACTTGTCCTGTGAATGTGTAGTCAGTTAAGTTTAATGGTATACTACCACTATCACTAATAATAGTTGCTGCAAATCTAAAGGTTTCACCTTGACCTACACCAAATTGTGTGAGTTCTGCCATAATTTACACCCGAAAAAGAAATGTCCCACTGCCCAATTATACTCTATATAAGTATCAGACAGTGGGACACACCTTCCATTTTTACCTACGGATTAGTAGTTCAATACACAATAATCTGGTTGAATTTCTAATTCGATTGCTACGTTATCACTTGTGTCTGACCATTCTAAGTCACCGAATGTTGCACGTGTGATTTGTGCACCCTTGATAATCCATTCTTCGACCTTATCACCTACTGGACCGAGAACTTGAAGGGTTAAATCCTTCTTGTAGAATTCTGCGTATCCGTCACGACCTGTAACTGATTCGTGATGTAAACGTACCCATTCCATTACTGCTTGTGCACCCGATGGTACAACAGGATCGTAAAGGGTCAAGGTCATTGGTTGCCACACAGAAACACCCTTGATGAAACGAACGGTGTTGATGTGTGGAACCTTGATAGTATCTTGACGAATTTCTGGTCTGCTTACCTTCTTTACGATGTAAGCTGGGATTCCTTCGATTAACATTAGAAAACGATTCTTGACCTTTGGTTCAAACGCGGTAAAGAAAATTTCATTTTCTTGTATTATGTTGTTTGCCATTTGTATCTCCTAACAGATTTACTATAAATAGTCGGTAAGTTAAAAATATAACCTATTAACCAGCGAATGTTGCACCAGTTGGAAGGATGTTGAAATCCAACTTGATGAATTCGGCGGTCTTTGTTGGTTGGAGATACAATGAGCCAACCAAGAGATTACGGTCAATTACGTCTGGTGTGTTATTACTTTCGTCCATAATGACACGGAATGCGTAAAGACCTGAACGTTCTTGAACATTTGCCAAGAATGGATTTACAATGTTGAGGAAACGGCGACGAGTTGTTTCAACATTTTGTTCAAATACTAAGAAACGTGCTGAACTTGCGATAAACTTCTTGACGGTGATTAACAAACGACGAACGTTTACACGGTCAAGTGCTGATGAACGGCGTTGGAGTGTCTTTTGTCCCCATACACAAATACCTTGTCCTGGGAATTGTGCGATTGGGTTGACCTTACCTTCATATAGTGAATCACGTTGTGATTGTGCCAAACGTACCTTTACACCTGCTGCTCCTGGAATTCCACCACGATTTAAACCTGCTGGTGCGAACCATTCTGCTGAAGTGTTATCACTGTATGCGTATACTTCTGGAAGAACTGCTGATGGTGGGACAAATGCAAACTTGTTTGAATCTGTATCCAACACCTTTACCCAAGGATAGTATGTTGCTGCGTAGTTACTATCAATTAATGCTGCTATATTGACTGCTTCCGTTACCGTTGCACTTGCACCTACAGTATCCATAATGTAGAAACAATCACCACGACTTTCACAAACACTCAATGCGTAGTTTGCAACATATGAATGGTCGTTATAAATAACACCAGGTAATACTAACAAGTTAATATCAAATGCGTCTGGGTTTGAAATTGCATCCAATGCTTGTTTGTATGCACGTGAACCTGCACTTGTTGATGTACTCAAATCAAATCCTTGTGTATTGGTTGATGTGATTCCATCGTACATATTAATTAATCTTGCTGGGTTTAGTCCATCAAATCCACCTTGGAATGGTACACTAAACTTAAGTAATGATGCTAAAGTTGGTGCATTTCCAGCGAGATATTGTGCAACTGTCTTGTTTGTTCCTGTTGCATCGTATAATTCATTTGATGCTAGGTTTTCAAGATTAAATGCATCACCACGAGTTACTGAACCACTTGGGAGTGGTGATAAGTATGACATATTTGTGGTTGGAACATCTGTGTATTCAAATCCATAGTATGCGTTACTATTATATGTTGCTGTTGTACTATATCCGCGTGCACTTCCAGATATCCAATTTGATGAAATATATGTTGGAGCTGGAATTGCTGAACCAGAATATCCTAGTGGTGACTTTAATGCAGCAAATCCAAATGGTAATGCATCTGTAGAAACGTTGTCTGAACCGTCTGCCATTTCTACACGAATATATGCTGAATTATTTCTGAAGTCTCCTTCAAAATAACGTTCGTTTGTATTTGGGTCTAGTACTGGTGCACTATTACCGATACGACGAGCAATGAAGTTTGCATCACTTGGGTCAAGTGTTAAATTATCATATTGTTCTAGTACACTTGGTGTTGCGTCTGTATCGTTGAAATCACGTACTTGAAGTGAGAAGGTACCGTATGCACCAGATACAAGTGCTTTCTTTGGTCCTAAGATACTGACCTTTACTTGTTTATTTGCTGCTGTACCATCACTTAATGTATGAACCTTAAACAAGTTTTGGTTTACATTACCAAGTTGTTGTGATTGAATCCAAGGAGTAGAAGCAAAGGTGTAGGTACCGTTTGTACTACCACTAAAGTTCATTAAATCAGAACTTACTTCTGCTTCAATACGTACAGATGCACCACCACTTACAATTGCTTCTGGGAAGATTCCGTATATGTATCCACCCTTTGCACCGGTTGGACCAAATCCAAAGAAGTTTCCAACATAACCACCTGCTGCTGTAGTTGATGTTAGTGATGTTGCTGAAGTTGCTCCAACAACCGATGCGGTGTAGAACACGCTAAAGTTTGTTGCTGTTCCACTACCACTGATTCCTGTAATGTCGCTACCAGAAACAGTAGGATGAATGATTGCGTACACAAATGAACCACTAGTACCAGTTGCTTTAAGAATTGCTGGTGTGTGGCTTGTGTTACTATATCCATCTAAACCAAGAACACGAACAACGGTTGCTCGTCCTGATTCACGGAGATAGTTTTTTACAGTCAATCCTAAGAATGACTTGTTATCTACACCAAATTTGTTTTCAAAGTCTTGTTGACTTGTAACAACGGTTGGTATAAATGCTGGTCCTTTTGGTGTTGGACCGATAAATGCACCAGCAATTTCACCAACGCCTTGTTCTAGGAAACTAAGGTCACGTTCTTGTGTGAAAACGCCAGGACTAACAATGCGTTCTGCTGCCATACGGAATCTCCAATATTACTTATTTTTCAGGGGTGAATACACCAGTTTCAACATCCAAAGAACCCATTCCATACTTCGTTAATAATTCGTCAACTAACTCTTTTTCTTTACTTAGTAACGTTTTGTACTTTACTATTTCGTCTGCTAACTTTGACTTTACCGATGTTAAATCTTCTTCCATCAAATCGTGAGTCAACTTCAATTGACCAACAGTTGATATCACACCGATAATTTCCTCACGCAAACTTTTAACAGATGACAATTCCTCATCTGTTATCTTTTTTACTTCACTCATATAACCTCCTTAAATATATTCGTACTCGTATTATAAATATACGTTATTTTACTCAAACAATGGTTTTAACCTTCTTCTATTTCAGTAAAAGTAACAATTTTTTTAACCGAGTATCTCTGCTGTGCTGTCTGTATAGTCTGTCCCGTTTTACCTACCATTTTCTCTGGGAGTAGGTATGCCGATACATTCAAATTAAATGATGTTCTAACCAATCTGTCTTGAACGTTTGGTAAAACGGTATCTGTTTTATATTCGTTTACACTTGTTCTAAACTTATACTGACCACGGTTACCCCAGTATTCGTCATCTTCAAATGATACTTGTTCTACAAGTTTATTCATTTGCTCCACATACTCAGTCCAAATCATACATTCATATGTGAGGTCAAAATAGTCAGGAGTTACTGTTGTGACATACTTTTTTACTGGTTTGATGCCGTTTACTGCAGCGAATCTATCGTATGGATTATACCTATTCCAACCAGTTTCAAATTGACGTTCTAAATATTTGTTGACTGGTGAATTTTGCCTCATATTCTTTTTTAGTGTAGTTCTACGAAGCATGATTATTGGTAACTGTATTTTATTAAATTTATCACGTAAAACACCATCTTTCTGAATACTTTTCCATCGTTCAGGATTACCATAGATAATAGGTACTTTGACCGACTTTCCATCTTGTGTTACAATCGGTTCTATTCGTTCTGATAAATACTTTATAAGCGTTTCATCGATTGTAAGTAAAGTAACAGTAATCGGTGTGGTATTTTGGTCACTTTTTGTGTCATTTCCACGATTTTGATGTTCTGTTGGAACTTGTAAATCGGTAGCTTGCGTAATTGGATCCGTTACTTTTCTATTGTTATATTCCGCCATACATTCCAGCCTCCTCAATTTGAATACCACTACGACGAGTGAGATGTGCGATACATAATAATGAAGTAGAATATTCAGGTTGACCTGCTATTAGTTGTGAATCTTGGGTTATATCTATTTCATAAAATAATCCATTGTACCCCACAATATCTCCTGGTTCTGGATATGTGTCTACTATTTGTAGCATACTTCGTGAGAATCTAAATTCAACATTTTGTGTAACATCAACACCAAATCCATCTCGTGTTTCTGTTTGTACTTTTGGGTATTTTACCAATGCTTTTAGTTCTACCCCAGTATAACGAGTTTTTTCTGTTGCTTCACCGTATAAGTTTACAGGAGTGGTTTGTAGTGCAATTTTATATAAAATAACATCTACGTCCACCACATCAAACAAAATTTCACGATTGATGTGTTGAAAAAAATTAAAATCTTTTTGAGATACGAAACGTGGCATATTATCCTATGTAGATTAAAGTTGGCACTTTATTAAACATTTCTTGCATCATTTTAGCATTTTCTGCTTGTTTTTTCATTTGTGCTTGTAATCCGGTTTGTTCTAACGTGTCACGAATTTCTTTAATGAGTAATTCACGTTCGTCCTTTCCTTCTCTACGAAGAAGGTCACCATCCAATTTAATTATTTGGTCTGGAATAGGTACATTGTCGTATTTTCCACGTACATTACCCAATGTTTCTTTTGCCAATGCTAATGTATATCTAAAAATCCAATTTTTACCAATAGAATTTATTGTGTAATACGGGATATGACTGTATGGTACATTTGAATAATCTGCAACTATTGCACTTGATGTATTGAATGTTTGATTTGGTCCTTGCTTATCATCGACCACCATATAATCAAACCAAACAGTAGCTTCTTTTTTAAAAATTGGAGAAAAACGAATAACATTATTTGATATTTCAAATGAGTATTGACTTTTACGAATCATATCGTTAACTTCGATTGCTTGAATACGAAGTAAATCTTCGTAAGCGGGCATCATCACGAACGTAACTGGTGGTGAGTATCCGTCGAACCCAAATTCACTCATCAAGTTGGTCAAACCAAGACCCGTGGTTGCAAATGGGTCATAATAACGTGCTACCGCGGATGGCATATAGTGATATACACGACGAATTTCGATTGCTTTTCCTCCTTCGTGTGCATCTGACCACAACGTTTTTAAATCATACGACTGAGTATATGCGGAAGCTGATATGTATCCTTTTTTAACTTCCACATCACCACCAGATTGTGCCTCCGTACCATAATCCGATGCGATACGTACTAATTGTTGTAGTGCAGTTCCTGTTATATTCTTTTGTGTTAGTGTACTACCAGTTGACAATCCTTGAAGTGTAAGCATATGTTCGCGAGCTTGAAACTGGTTTACTTGTGAACCGTATGTCATTATTGCTTCTTCAAAACAAGTATATATCATTTTGTCAACTAGTTCGACATCCAACACAGGATATCCCAATCTATTAGCAACATAATTTGCTATCTTTGGTGCATCGGATTGGAAAATTGCATCATCATCGAATAATCCAAATGGTGTTATTCCACTAGGATTTACTGGTGTCCCATCATAAACTATTGGTTCATCACTTAATATTGCCATATTAATCTCGTGAATAGAAAAACTCTTAGTATAAATAGTAGTTTGTTTTATATAAAAAGAAAAAGGGGTGACCTTTCGGCCACCCCAATTTCTAATGTACTACCCTTTTACATCAATTAGATTGTTGCCAATCCGTCGATGTAAATCTTACCGAAGAATTCTGGACGTACGATCTTCTTCGCGTAGCGGGTCATTACGCCTCTACGTGGTGTGAAGTTGTTTGGATCGTATACCAATGGAGTCATGATAAGTGGGATATATGGTGCGTATACTGCGCCGGTTTCTAAGAAGTTAGAACCGCGGAAGCCCATTAACATTGTGTTTTCAGTCATGTATGGGTTCTTGTAGATTGTGTAACGGTTTTGGAATGAACCAACCTTTGTTACACCACCTGCGAATTCCATCTTATCACCGTCTGTTGCTGCCATAAATCCTGGGATTGTTTCGATGATTGTTGCAACGGTTGGTGATACTACTGCGAAGTTTGCACCACCTCTCATTGTCAATTGATGAATCTTGTTTGATACCTTTTGCATCTTTTGACCAAGTGTTTGATACCAGGTCATGTTTGTCCAAGCTTGGCCACTGAGTGTTGCACTTGGTGCGAATGCGGTACCATTCCATACCTTACCTACTTCTGCGTGCCAGTATTCGGTGGTTGTTGCATTTGCAATTAACATATCAAGGATTTCAAGGTCAATTTCTGTTGAGATGTAATCACTTAACATTGCTGTTAATTCTGCTTCTGCATCAACACTGTGGTATGCGTTCAAGTCTTGTGCAAGTTCTGGTGACCAGACTGCCTTCAACTTACGTGTCTTTGCTACGATTGTTTCTGAACGAAGTTCCAAATCAATTTGTGGAATGTTCAAGTTTGTTACTGAGTTATCACGATCTTCAAAGTCACCACGTGTGGTGTCTGTTGGTTGCTTACTGTATTCAACTGCTGTGATTGTTGCTGCTGCAGCTGCTGCACCACTTACGATGAAGGTTACGTTTGTACCATCATACTTGGTGAATTCTGGAAGAACTGTACCAGTTACACCTGTGGTTGGGCGGAATGAACGAACTGCGTTGAAATCTGCGTTTGAGAAACTTACTGCTGGAACAACGAACTTGAAGAATGATGCGAATGATGATGAATAAGTATCGTTGTAGTTTACATCACCGTATGATGATACTGATGATGATGCAATTGCTGGAGCAAGTGATAATGTGTTGTCATTAACTGAGTATGCGTATTCACCAGCACCGTAGAAACCACCACGTGGGAGGGTTCCTGAACCAGAGGTTGTACCATAAAGTGAACCACCTGCGGTCTTACCGTTTACTGTGTTTGCATACTTGAAGTCCATGAAGAATACCAAACCTGCTGGTAAGTTCATTGGTTGGACTGATACGAAGTTCTTTGATGCGATTGAACCAAAGACCTTACGTACTAATGGAAGTGCGACACCTGCCCAGTTTTCACCGGCTGTGCCCGAACCACCTGGATTTGTGGTTGTTGCTTCTGAAAGAAGTTGTGTTGCTTGGTTTTCAAGCATTACTGCCATACCTTGCTTTTCGTGGCCAGTTAAGCCTTCGAGGAGGCCTGACTTTTCCCACTTACCTGCCAATTGGCGGGTCTTTTCAACTACTACACGGTGTGCTGAACCGGCTTCGTTGATAAATTCTGATACACCTGACATATGATTTATCTCCTAAAATGTTATAGAATGCCTGCGAGTTGTTGTAGACGCTTTGCGACTGTATTTTCTTCTAAAATTTCCTTCTTTGGAGCTGTACTTACAGTTGGCTTTGATGCCAAACCTTCAGTAACAACTTTACTTGATGAGGTGCGTCCCTTTGCTGTCTTAGCAGTTACAGTCATTGCTTCTGCTAATGTTGCGTATACCATCTTGACTTCACGAACGTTGATTGCGCGGTCGAATGATTCGAGAACACCAATCTTTTGTTCGTTGGTCAAACCTTCCTTACGGAAAATCTTGTTGGTATAAAGGAGTTTTGCGTTTAGAAGATTTACTTCGTTAAGCTTGCCTCGTAGGACTTCTACTACCTTACGATATTCTGCAAGTTCCTTTTGAAGATCTGCCATCTTAGAAACCATTGCATGCTTTTCTTGTGTATCCTTAGCATCTTGGGCTTCTAATTCACGGATGATAGCTTCAAGGTCGAGTTCTTCTTCGCCTTCACCTTCTTCATGACCCTTATCCATACCCATCTCCATCTTTGGTTCTGATGGATTCATTGCGAACTTATGTGGGTCTGATGCATCTGTTGCATCTTCTGACTTACCCATTGGATTCATTGCTGGAGCGGTTGGCTTGTCATCATGTGCTGACTTAGCTGGAACTTCTGGCTTATGTGCACCACCTTCTGGAGTTTCATCTGGATATGCTTCATCTGCCTTTTCTTCTGCTTCTTCTTCACCGTCCATACCTTCTGACCAACCTTCCTTCATTTCTTCCTTTTCTTCTTCACCTTCATGCTTAGCTTCGTCGAGTTCTTCTTCCTCTTCTTCAGCTTCTGAAAGTGCCTTTACATCTTCTTCTAATTCCTTGATTACTTCGTCAAGGTCAAAGTCTGATTCTGACCAATCATCATACCAATCGGTTGATGAATCGGTTTCACCTTCACCACCTTGGTCGATATCCGATGAATCGTTAGCAGCTGGTGATGGTTCCTTATTATCACCTGCACCGATTGTTGAAGTATCTTCTGGACCACCACCTGTTACGTGTGTTGCGTCTTGGAATGGTTCTTCCTTTGCCTTTTCTGCACCTTCTGTTGCTTCCATTGCTTCAGCGCGTAAGCGCTTTGCTAACATGGACTTGATTTGGGGTGTGAATGTTTCTTCTAATGCAATCTTTGCATTTGCAATTGCTGTTTGACGAACAGCTTCTGCGTCTGCGATAGCTTGCTTTAAAAGTTCGTTCTTGATTTCTGCCATATAATGCCTCTCGTTGTGTTTCAATAGTTATTCTGAACTATTATACGGTTATAAATACAAAAGCATAGACACCCCAAAAGAGGTGTAATCTATATAATATATATTACTTGTTTTACAAAAAACACCATTTTTTACCATTCGGTGTTCTTTTTCTTTTCTACCTTCTTTTCTTCTCTAATTCTACGACGAAGTGCTTCTTGTCTCTTTAAAATTTTTTTCTTTGACCGTTTAACATAAAACTCACGGCGCTTTACCTCATTAACAATTTCTGCCTTTTTAACTTGTTTAGAGAATTGTCTGAGTGCTCTGTCTAAATCACCTAAACTATCTCCTCGTACTTCAACATACATAAAACCTCCTACTGGTTTATTTTTGAATAAAAACTCCTTGTCTATGTCGTACATCATCTAAATTATGTGTACAGTTCCCTTCTTCATCGTGTGTTATATATAAATTTTCATATGGCCACGGTGCATCATCCGATACATCATAGAATTTTGGTAATTCTCGTATTTTACAAAAGTAATCATGAACCGCTTCTCGTGACTCTGGTATACAGTAGTCGTCGAAAATAACAAACCCACCTTTTACAACCAATGGATATAGATATTCTAATATTTCGTAAGTAGATGAATATAAGTCCCCATCAACTCGTAGTAATGCGATTTGTTGTGTTGCATTAGGTAATGTATCTTTAAACCATCCCTTCACAATTTGTATTCTATCTAAATTGGAAATTTCATATTTTGCCAATGTTTGATGCAAAAATGCTACATCCGCAACTAACTCAGGACAACATTTTGACCAATCAATCTCACGACTAGAATACTTATCTGGGTATTTTGTTTGGTCTTTGTTGGAAGGAACACCTTCAAATGAGTCGTACGCCCAAACAGTTCTATTGGAAAATACCTTTGCCATATATGACAACACCGCACCTTTCCATACACCACATTCTACTATATCACCAGATAAATCTTTTATTTTTTCTGCGATGAAATCAATATTGTCCAAGAGATGTTTATTGTTATTTAGACAAGCGCCTTCAGATGACATAAGAATTGTTTCTTTAATGTCCATACTATTTCATATTTTTGGTTATATAATTCATCGCTGTTTTTCTGACTGGTGATTCCTTACCGTATCCCAATGCACTTTTTACAAAAATATCTCGACCTGTTTGTGGGTTTTTAATACGATGTGTTAGTAAATCTTTTAAACGAGTTTGTTTAGTTGGTGTTGCACCAGTTTGTTTTGTATCTTTTTCTTGTACCTGCTGTACCACTAGCTTTGTTTGTGGATACTTATCCATTAATGTTTTAACAGCTTTTACGTTTTTGGGAGCATCGTCCACAAATGCAATACGGTTATATCCATCCTTAATATGTTTTTCAATATACTTTGCTTTTTCCATTGGGTCACTATCTCCCAATGCAGCAATTGTAACACCGGAAGTAATTCCTTGCGATTGAAGAAATTTTGCAATTGGTTTAGTGTGACCACGCGCGGTTAATACTACAACTTTGTCCGCTTTTTTCTGGTCAATAACTTTCTTTAATAGGTTTACATATTTTTTAATCGGACGGGGATTTTTTAATTGTTCGAATTCCGAGTAGTCAAATGTATCACCAGTTTGTTTTTCATATGATGCGTAGTCTGCTGGACTAATTTCCCTACGTTTACCGTCCTTATCAATAACAGCAACCCTTGCATCAGTATGTACAAGGGTATCATCAAAATCTGTTATGTATGCAGTTTTACCCATATTATCGGGTTACTAACTTATATGCAGTTGCCACCATTTTTTCTACTGGAAGTGCTAACATCTTCTT
>JACCDT010745869.1_pt1 | contig 27166 bp, 27 predicted proteins | sample 7446291 | NCBI WGS metagenome assembly JACCDT01 (sample SAMN15323446, study PRJNA562643) | freshwater metagenome | isolation source: river surface water | place: USA:Blue River Watershed | collected 2017-08-17 | reverse complement strand
TTCAAGTTCGCCGAACGCATTTGCGTCTTTGACAGCGAAATGATTCCTAACTCCATCATCTACCCCATCTGATCATGAGTAACTGGACCGATGTGGCCTCAGAGGCCGAGTTGTTTGAAGGCGCAGGTATTGCTATCACACCAGAGGGTCATGACATTGCCATCTTCAAGCTTGAAGATGGCGTCTATGCCATTGACAATGTTTGTAGCCATGGCAATGCCAAACTCTGCGACGGCTTCATGGATGGTCATATGGTGGAGTGCCCTTTCCACCAAGCAATGTTTGATGTGCGTGATGGATCTGTGAGCTGTGGTCCAGCGACTGAGCCAGTTAAATCATGGCCTGTCAAAATTGATAACGGTCGGGTCTTTTTGAAACTGATAGATTGAAGTTTCCTGCAAAGAAAAGGTAACGCGAGCTCCAATGCTGCTAGATCAGTCTAAAGCCTCATTTAGCGGGAAATAACCAACAAGCAAAAAGAAAGAAGTAACCATTCATCAAGAAAACTCTTTGGCCAAACTATCAGCTGCACGCGCAAGCAATCCCGCATCAACACCCACGGCCGTGAACAAGGTGCCCATTTGAATGTAATGACGAGCAAGCTCTTTATCCGAGGTCAAAATGCCAGGAGCAACCCCTTTGGATTTGATTTTTAATATCGCTTCATCTATGGTCTTTAATACCGTGGGATGTTTTAATTGTCCCGGAAAGCCTAGACTGGTTGACAAATCACCTGGACCGATAAAAATTCCGTCAACACCATCAATAGCAGCAATTCCACCAATTTCATCTAAGGCATCTTGTGTCTCAACTTGTACCAATACACAAATCTCATCTTCACATGACATCATGTAATCAACTATGCGACCAAAGTTAGTTGCTCTAGTTAGTGCGCTTACCCCTCTTACACCTCGAGGAGGATAACGAACAGCCTTAACAGATCTCTCAGCTTCAGCAGGATTTTGCACATATGGAATTAAAAAGTTTTGAACTCCAATATCTAGCAATTTCTTAATTTCAAGCGGATCATTCCAAACTGGCCGGACAACAGCAGCAACCGGATACGCAGCAATGGTTTGCAGCTGATGAAGAATTGTTTGTATATCGTTTGGTGAATGCTCCATATCAAGCAGTAACCAATCAAATCCAGCCCCCGCCAAAGCCTCCGTGGAATAGGAGTTGGCAAGGGTTGTCCATAAACCTGTTTGGTGCATACCTGATTTGATGGCACTTTTAAAAGCATTCTTTTTAATCTGCATCCTTGCAACCTCAAACAAATTGAACGCTAACGCTACCCAATGGACCAAAATCACCAAACAACGTATCGCCTTTTTTCGCAAAAACCACGCGTGTGAATGATCCAGACAAAATGATGTGTCCAGCATCCAATGTGACGCCATGCTGACCTAATTTATTCGCTAACCAAGCAACCCCGAGTGCGGGGTGGCCCAGGACGCCCGCCGCCACACCAGTTTCTTCAATATCGGAGTTGCGATACATCAGAGCACTTACCCAGCGCAAATCTACATCCAAGGGTTTGATCGGACGCCCGCCCAATACAAGACCTGCAGCAGCACCGTTGTCAGCAACAGTATCGAAAATTTTTCGCTGATCAACCAAACGAGCATCTACAATTTCTAATGCAGGAACAACATACTCAGTCGCTCGCAACACATCAACTAATCCTATACCCGGTCCTTTTAACGGTTTACCCAAAACAAACGCAAGTTCTACCTCGACTCTTGGTAAGCAAAATTTAGAGTGCTGGATCTTTGCACCCTCAGCAATCAACATGTTGTCAAGCAAATGACCGTAGTCAGGCTCATCAATTTTTGATGATGCTTGCATAGCTTTGGATGTCAAACCAACTTTGTGCCCAATCAACTTAGCACCATCTTTGATTTTTCTTTGAGCAACCGCCGTTGAAATTGCGTAGGAGTCTTCAATTTGAATATGTGGGTAGCTGTCAGAAAGCAAGGTGGCTTGCTTGGCATCCTTTTCAGCTTTCAATAAGCGCTCAACAGCTTCAGCGCGTTCTTCTTCTTTCATCATTTTTTGCCCCTTAGAAATTAAAGCTTAATACAAACATTTTTTAACTCGGTGTAGAACTCAAGTGAGTGAACCCCACCCTCTCTACCAATTCCTGATTGCTTGGCCCCACCAAAGGGTGTTCGCAAGTCACGTAAGAACCAACTATTCACCCAAGATAAGCCTACTTTCATTTTTTGAGCTATACGGTGCGCCTTGGAAAGATCTGTCGTCCAAATTGATGCAGCTAAGCCGTACTCGTTGTCATTGGCTTTTTTAAGCACTTCGTCTTCGGTGTCAAATGGGCTAATATGGCAACAAGGCCCAAATATTTCTTCTTTGAGAATTCGCGCACTCTCTGGTAAGCCTGTCCAAATTGTTGGCTGCACCCAGCAACCATCGTTCAATTCAGCACCCATTTCTGGCTTACCACCTCCAGTGATAACAGTTGCACCTTCTTGCTCAGCCAACTTGTAGTAACCTAGAACTTTGGCTTGATGCTCATGACTGATTAATGGCCCCATACCAGTTGACGCTTCTTCAGGAACACCGAGCTTTAGTCCTTCTGCGCCTTTCTTCAAAGCAGCTACAAATTTATCGAAAAGAGGACGCTCTACATAAACACGTTCAGTACCCAAACATACTTGACCACAATTTGCAAAAACTGAACGCATCGTGCCCTCAATTGCAGCATCAAAATCGCAATCAGCGAATACTATTGCTGCGTTCTTACCTCCCATCTCCAGACTAACAGGCCTCGCACCATTTGCCGCAGCTTTCATGATAACTTCACCGGTTTTTGTTTCGCCTGTGAACGTAATAGCATTGACTTTTGGATGAGTGGTTAAGTATTCCCCTGCTGAATCAGGGCCGAACCCGTTGACTACGTTGTAAACACCTGCGGGTATACCTGCTGCATTCATCACTTCACCCAATAAGGCAGCAGTTTGAGGAGTCTCCTCTGAGGGCTTGACAACAACTGTATTGCCACACGCCAGAGCGGGGCCAACTTTCCAAGTCATCAACAATAATGGCAAATTCCACGGACAAATCACGCCCACTACACCTACTGGACTGCGATAACCATAGTTGATAGCCCCTCGCCCATCAGGCGTTGCCATTTCAAAGAATTCAGTTGGCACATTTTTTACAACGTCAGCAAAAACCTTGAAGTTAGCAGCACCACGCGGTATATCAATATGACTTGCAAGACTTCGAGGTTTACCGGTGTCTGCACACTCAGCCTCAAGAAATTCATCAAATCTTTTGTTGATTCCATCTGCCACAGCATATAAGCGATCAACACGTTCCGCCACAGTCATGCTGCCCCAAGGTCCACTCAACGCCGCATTAGCTGCTGACACGGCGGCGTCAACATCTGCTTTTGTTGCCTCATGAACTTGCGCAATTACTCCTCCATTCACTGGAGATTTTTTTTCAAATTGGTTCGTACTAGCAACATAGTCACCATTGATGAAGTTAAGTACTTGTTTCATTTTTGTTCACACAAATATTCAAATTTTTAATTAAATTTCAGGATCACCAAAAGTTAAATAATCCCACATACGTTCAAATATTCCGCCTGCAGAAACCGCCCTGCGTTCTCGCTCCTCTGAGGTCAAGACAATGGACTCACTCTCAATACCTGAACTGAGTACCGAAAGCTCTAGCTTTGCCGCATCCTCCAAATACCAAGTTAATGCAACAACTTTCTCTAAAGTGCTAGAGGCAACTACCAAACCATTGCCACGCATGACCACAGCATTTTTTTGGCCCATCGTTTTTATGACGCTAGATGCAAGTTGATCATCGCGAACCAATTGAGGGTCATTCCATAGTGCTGGACCCTCACCAAAATAAGCACCCATACCATGTCGAGCCTTAGGAACTCGACCGGCGGTCCCCAAGACCATGACTGCTGGCGGCATGGAGCGAACTATCGCACCGATCTCAGGACGTCGAAGGTAAATTTGCTGGTGAAGTCTGACCTCGCCAAGCACGCCCTCAGGAAGGGGCCCAACGATAGGAACTACAGTTCCGGGCTCGCCCGGTTGAATAAGCCCCATAGGGCGGGCAGCGCAGACAAGAAAATGATTTTCGTCCAACCTTAGGCTGCAATGCCCGTAGGCATGCGCTAGTCTATTTCGTCCTATCGCTCTTGCTGCAACTCTTAGTCTGCGTTGGAGATCTTCGGCTACTCGCATTGGTACTTTCAAAAAAATGTAAAAAGTTATAAACCAGATCAATCTAATTTAAGGTTTGCAGCCTTTATGATTTTTGCCCATCCGGCAGTCTCTTTTTGAATCAACTGACCAAACGCCGATGATGAAAGACGAGGTGATTCATAGCCAAATGTTTTGTACTTCTCAACCACATCTTTGTTCTCTAGCGCCTCACGGAGATCAGAAGCAATACGATCAACTGTACTTGTTGGCATAGAGCGTGGTGCAAAAAAACCAACCCAAGCATTCACTTCATAATTAGCAAGGTTAGGCATTTCCGCTGTCGCAGGAACATTCGGATACAAAGGATCACGACTGGGAGCAGCCACTGCAATAAAACGAATTTTTCCAGATCGTTCCATAGGTCCGGCACTACCTGCACTACCTAAAGCCCAATCCACCTCTTTAGTAGCAACTGCTGCATAAAGTTGTCCAAAATCTCGATACGGCACATGGCGCATTGAGATATTGCGAAGAGATTGAAGACGCAAACCTCCGATATGACCGGGGCTACCAACAAACCATGAACCATAGGTGATGTTGTCTGGATTATTCTTTGCAGCCGTGATGATGTCTTCTAGCGATTTATAGGGGCTATCTGACGCAACAGCAATAAAGAATGGCGTGCGAAGAATCATGCCAACAGGTTGAAAATCCTTTTCAACTTCATAGGGTAGTTTTTCAAAGGTATGGGGATGAGTTGTTGTGTGACTGCTGTCTAAAACCAACAAGGTGTGGTTATCAGCTGTAGCACCTTTGAATGTACTAACTGCAATAAATCCGTTACCTCCCGGTTTGTTATCTACAACAACTGGTTGCCCCCATTTTTTTGTCAATTGCTCTGCGATTACGCGAGTCGCAGCATCAGGACCTGCCCCTGCTGGAAATGGTGTGATTACACGGACTGGCTTTGAAAAATTTTGAGCATGCACACCAATAGAAGATATCGCGAAAAGGGCAAAACTTAGAAAAAAAGCAACGTAAGTTGCTTGCGACTTTCTCTTTTGTTTCATAGATTGATCTCCTGTATGAATTGGCACTTGATAGCAGGCATTAGGCCAGTCGGTAATGGCCTGAAATTTTTCCCAGCTGAAGTAATGTAAAAGCTATCGTGACATTTATCCAATGAAATACTAGAATTCTCACCATGAACGAAACGCATATCAAAAACATCAAGCAAGCGCGCACCTTGAGTAGACAAGTCGACCTAAACCTGCTTGATCTATTCGAGACGATTTATCAAACTAGAAACTTAACAACAGCAGGGGCAAGACTCGGGCTCACACAATCAGCAGTAAGTAGAGCACTTGGGAGGCTTAGAGAAATGTATGGCGATGCGCTATTCGTCAGGCAACAACGGGGAGTTGCGCCGACTCCATATGCAGACGAACTAGCGGCGCCTGTGACGGCTGCACTCAATATGCTTCGTGCCACATTACGCCCTCCCTCTTTTGACCACGAAGCGCAAAGTCATACATTCCGAATTGCGATGAGTGATGTTGGCGAACGAATATTTCTACCAAAACTTCTGGATCATTTAACGCAAACGGCTCCAAACGTTGTCATTGAAGCTGTATCAACATCTCAAGAGCAACTCCAAGAAGGTCTTAACTCAGGGCAAATTCATTTAGCAGTGGGATTTTTTGGCGCGTTAAGTAAACAAGTACGCCACAAACGTCTTTTTAAAGAACAATTTGTTTACATAGCAAGATTAAATCACCCAAAGGTAAACGGAAAACTACTCAAAGATCAACTTCGTGACTTGAGGCATATTGTCGGCGGTCCCGATGGCATGCTGCACGCCACAACAGTACGTAAGGTTCTATCTGGAAATCGCGTCAAAGCCACGATTGTTTCAAGAGTACATAGTCTTTTGTGCATAGCACCTATTGTTACAACCAGCGATATGGTAGGCATACTCCCGAGCAATCTTGCAAATGTAGCTGCAGAAAATATGCCACTCCAAATAATTAAGCCCCCAATTCAGTTTCCCAGTTTCGATGTCACCATGATTTGGCACGATCGCTTTCACAGGGATCCATCGAATGTCTGGTTGCGAGAAACATTCACCCAGCTATTTGAATCGTTGGTCGTCTAAAACAAAGGCTTATAAAACCCCCAAATCATTGCCATGATTTTTCTTCATTTTACAAATATTACTTCATCATTTCACACATATCTGAGAAAAAACTATAGTTACCTACCAGTGTAAATAGACGGCAACTTATTGGGTTGCCAATACTTCTAGATCTATCAAAATCAGGAGCGAAACGATGATTGAGTTAAGAGACATTTACTACACTCGGCTAGGAACACGTGATCTAGAGGGCGCAGAAAAATTTACGACAGAAATACTGGGGCTTCAAATTGCTGGAAAAACCAAAGATCGTTTGTATCTTCGAGGCGACAACAAACATCATTCCTTATGTTACTTTCTGGGAGAACCAACAGATCACACAATAGCTTTTGAACTAAGTAATTGGACGGATGTGAACAATGCTCTTGACCAATTAAAAAATAGCAATGTCACATGCGGTCGCGGTACTGATGCGGAAGCTCAAGACAGACATGTCGAATCTTTCATTTGGTTTCTTGATCCGACCGGCAACCGAATTGAATTAGTCTCTCGCCCGCATGATGCCTCTCGTAGATACTTCCCAAGCAGAGATGCTGGCATAACAGGCTTCGGTCATGTCGGACTATGTTCAACAGACCCAGCTCGAGATCAAGCCTTTTGGCTAGATCACTTTAATGCCATGGTTAGCGATTGGATTGGACAATGTCCACTTTTACGGGTGAATACTCGCCATCACCAAATGGCACTGTTTGCAACAAATCACAAAGGTATACAACATATCAACTATCAAGTTGCTGAAATTGATGACGTCATGCGCTCATACTATTTCTTAAAAGAAAAAAACATAAAGATTGTTTTTGGACCAGGAAGACATGCCACTTCAAGTGGAATTTTTGTATATTTCGAAGGTCATGATGGAATGATCTATGAGTATTCCAATAGCGATCGAAAAATCATAGAATCTCCGCAAGATCACCGCCCGCGTCAGTTCCCGATGCACCCAAGCTCCTTCTGCGTTTGGGGAGCAAAACCTGACATAGCAGAATTCCAAGACTAATCAAAAAAGGACAGCTACGCTGTCCTTTTTATTCATACAGAAGCAGAAAGACTTCGTTATTAAGCGCAGCATCAATCCACTATTTCGAAGGAAAACTCACCAATACGCTCGATGGATTGCCTAACTTTGTCACCAGTCTTTAAGAATTTATTTTGAGCCATTCCGACGCCTGCAGGCGTACCCGTCAAGATAACATCACCAGGCATCAAGGTGATGCGTGATGAAAGAAACTCAATCTGCTCCTGAATGCTAAAAATCATTTGACTCGTATTTGAACTCTGAAAAAGCTCATCATTAACCCATAAAGACATGTTTAAGTTCATTGGATCACCAATGAATTGTGTTGGCGTAATCGCTGGCCCCATAGGACATGAGCCATCAAAAGATTTTTGAGATATCCAATCCCATTTGAAGGGCGAGTCATTCGGAACACCTGTACGCCCGACATGATCCCTTGCAGACAAATCATTGGCGATCGTAAAACCGGCCACGTAGCTCAAAGCGTCTATAGCCTTAACATTCTTACATTGAATACCCATCACAATGGCAAGCTCAATCTCCCAATCAAGCATTGCTGTATCAAGTGGCAGGCGCACCTTGGCACCAGGCCCGACAACGCTAGTACCAGTTGCTTTTGTTGAAAACCAGGGCTGTAAGCCTTTTGATTTAGGGTCAGCCTCAAGCGGAAGTCCCAATCTAGCCTTCATTTCAGTGACGTGATCTTTGTAATTTACCCCAGCAAAGTAAATGTTTTTAGGGTGAATCAAAGGTGCTACCAACTGGGGTTTCGCCACGGGCTCTCTCGTCAGGAGTTTTGTCTCAAGAGACGCCAAGCGCTCACGCGCGTTCTCCCAATCGTCCAGGACGTTTTGACAGCTTTGATATCTTTCTGACGTATAGACTTTTCCATGAAGCATCAGGCCAGTTTTGACATCTTCGTCATCTTTGTATGAAACCAACTGAATCATGATGCCAGCTCCTTGCCTGTGATGATTTCATTTTCTTTTGTGAGTGACCGTCCATCTTCCATGCTGAACCGATCACCAAAGTCAAAATAATCATCGTGCAGGAAACCGTTCTCGTAATACTGAACCTCCCACCAGTTGTGATCAAGGTCAATCAGGTAAAAGGAATAAACACCATGTTGGTCCTGAGGAGGCATAACCTTTCTTATTTTGAAATGCTCCTGGAATTTGATAGCATTTTCATAGGCTTCGTCAACTTCTTTGCGAGAAGCAACGTCTACACCCCAATGATTTAAAAGATTAACAGGTTTTAATTGGCTTCCGACTTCAACACAAATAATGTGGAATCGCATTGCCATGCGAAGAGCCATAGAAGTAATACCATGACGCACAACTTCAAAGCCAAGAAACTCCTCATAAAATTTTCGGGAATCATCTAGCTTGTAGCACTCCAAAGTGCCGTGGCTTAAACAAAATGGTTTAATGACAGACTTGGCCGTCTTCGCTGGAACTTTACAATTTTCTGGAAGCATAGTGACTCCTTAAATTTTTTGCGTTTGAGATTTTTCCTTCTCTGTCAGGAAACTATCTGCATAAAAAGAATTTTTATTGAGTTTGTTTTGACTTGTAAAGTCTGTTCGGGACGCATCAATCATTGCCGGATTGCCACACGCATATACATGGTGACCAGACAAGTCTGGAAAGTCATCCGAAACGGCGCGATGCACAAACCCACGTCGTCCACGCCAATTGCTATTAGCAGGCTCATCACTTAGGACAGGAATGTAATGAATGTTTGGGTGAGTTTTAGCCCACTGAAGGCATAGCTCATGCATATAAAGATCTGCTTTAGTCCGACCGCCCCAATAAAAATAGAGTTCTCGGGTATCAGCACGGTCAATGAAATCAAGAATCATGGACTTGATAGGTGAAAAACCAGTTCCTGTCGCTAACATGATGATTGGCGCACTATCCTTGTTTCTCAAATAAAACAAACCCAATGGCAGTTCGATTCTGTGTATTTCACCAACTTGCATCTGACCATTGAAGATTCGATCAGTAAAGCTGCCACCTTCTTGGTGCCGAATGTGCAATTCAATTTGCCTAACTCCGTTTGCATTAGGCAATGTCGCAATTGAATAGCTTCTCCTGGAGCCATCTTTTCTAACAAACTCGATATATTGACCAGCCTTAAACATCAATGGCTCATTCATATGCAAGCCAACGCGTATAAGTGCAACATCGTGGGAAAATTTTCTGACTTCAAGAATTCTGCAAGGGGCAAAACGCGGGGGAGCACCAGCTTCAGGAGAAAAGTCAGCAATCTGAACTTCGATATCAGACTTCGGAGTTGCTTGACAAAACAGAGCTATGCCTTTGCTACGCTCTTCATCGCTGAGGTAATTGGGATGAACTGCTCCAAAATCGATATCTCCCTTGAGAACCTGCCCCTTACAAGTGCCGCACACTCCAGATCGACAACTAAAAGGAAGGAAATATCCTTTTGCCAATCCCGCATTCAGAATTGACTCATCGGTATTGCAATCGTATGTAACACCAGCCGGTTGTATTGTGACTTTGTAATTCATGGTTGTGAATGTTAAATTGTTATACAGATAAATGCTGTTTCCAGATTTGATGATCTGAATCCAAAGCCTCAGAAGAGCCATGCCAAACAACTTTTCCATTGCCAAAAATGAAATGACGGCTAGCAATAGGAATAAGTCGCTCCACATATTTGTCGATCACGATAATGGCTTGTCCATTCTCTTTTAGCCGTTTTAAACACGACCAAATTTCCTCTCTGATAATTGGTGCTAAACCTTCAGTAGCTTCATCGATAATCAATAACTTCGGATTTGTCATCAAAGCGCGAGAGATTGCGAGCATTTGCTGCTCCCCGCCAGACAATTGATTCCCCATGTTGCTGCGACGTTCAAGCAACCTGGGAAAAAGCAAATAAATTGCATTTAAGTCCCATGGGTTTAATCGTCCATCTAAATTTCGAGAAAAAGCAAACAAGTTTTCCTCAACATTTAAGTTAGGGAAGATTTGACGCCCTTCAGGAACAACACTTATACCTCTGCGAGCAATAATGTCTGCTTGCAATTTATCAATGCGTTGACCATTGAAAAATATGTCACCTGTTTTGCGCGGCATGACACCGGCGATTGATTTAACTATGCTTGATTTTCCCATCCCATTTTTACCAAGAATGGTCACAATCTCGCCTGCATCAACATCTAAATCAACGTTGAATAGTGCTTGACTTTCCCCGTAGTATGCACATAGGTTATTGATTTGAAGTAGCTTTGTCATATGGAGCTAACCTCATCTCCTAAATAGGCCATCTGAACCTCTGGATTCGATTTAATTTGATCTGGAAGACCTGTGGCAATGATTTTTCCGTAGACTAAAACTGATACCTCATCAGCAAGACTAAAGACAGCATTCATATCATGCTCAACCAAAACGATAGCCATTTCCTTTTTGAGTGAGTGAATCAAAATTGTGAGTTTTTCTGACTCTTCCCCACTCACACCGGCCATCGGTTCATCCAATAAAAGCAAACTTGGCTCAGCAGCAAGTGCAAGTCCAATTTCCAGGTGACGTTGTTGGCCATACGACAAGTGCTGCGCATCCTGTCCCGCACATTTAGCAAGTCCAACCGAATTGAGTATCGTCATTGAACGTTCAGTGATTTGCGAATCTATTTCGGAGGATCTCCAAAATTGTCCAGATACACCTAACTGATGCTGTACTGCCAATGAAATATTTTCTAAAACAGTAAAACCATTTTTAAAAATATTGGTAATTTGATATGAACGCGCAATACCCAAAATGACCCGTTCATGCAGCGATAGCCGCGTGATGTCTTGACCTTTAAAAGTAATGAATCCAACGTCAGGCCGGAGTGATCCAGCAATTTGTGAAAGCAATGTAGTCTTGCCCGCGCCGTTAGGACCAATCAAGGCGTGTATCGAGTTATTTTTAATCGACAAGTTAAGATCATCTGTCGCAATCACACCGCCAAATCGCTTGCCAATCGACTTCAACTCTAAGATAGGTATCGTGGGTTTCATAGATTCAATCTTTTAGACAAGCTACCAACCACGCCTTTGGGAGCATACAAGACGATCAAAATTATTGAGATGCCAAGTAAAAACTGCCAGTTTTTGGTGTGTGATGACAACACTTCTTCCAAACCAAGATAAACCAATGCGCCGGCAAGGCCGCCCCATAAATACCCCAAGCCCCCAATAATCGCCATCATCAGATAGGAGCCGGACTGGAACCAGCTCAACAAATTCGGACTCACAAAAGAGTTCTGATTGGCCAATAGAGCGCCACCCAAACCTGCTAGTGCACCAGAGATTGAAAAACAAATTAACTTAAATTTATAGGTGTTGTAGCCCAGTGCTTCCATTCGCACTTCATTATCTTTAATGCCCTGTATCGATCTTCCGAAGTATGAATTCACAACCTTGTAAACGATGTATTGAGTTACGAAAAACAAAATTGCTACGATATAGTAAAAATTCTCTTTGATTGAAATGTCGACAAATGGACTGAGTGAAGATCGATTCGCCAAATTTAAGCCATCATCACCACCGTAAATTTTGAGAGAAACAGAAATAAAGTACAACATTTGCGCAAAAGCTAAGGTAATCATGATGAAGTAGACGCCCTTAGTTCGCAAAGAAATCGAACCTATAAGTACTGACAACGTTGCTCCGACAAACACTGCGCAACTCCATGCGATCCATGCATTCTCTGTGCCTGGAAAAATTCCAATTTGGCGACTCGCTTCAGCAGAAAGAATACCGACTGTATAAGCACCTGCTCCTACAAATGCGGCGTGGCCTAGGCTCACCATTCCGCCATAACCAATGATTAGGTTAAGACTCGTGACAATGATTCCATAAATCAAGATTCTTGTTAGTAGCGTGACATAGAAAGGTTCATCAATCAAGTTCAGGATAGATGGAAGACAAAAAATCAAAATAACGAAGCCCATCAAGCAGAAATTCTTTAGCGCAAAAGGGCTAGATTTATTTGTATTGCTCATATCAATTCATCCGCGCACAGAGAATATGCCTTGGGGCCTCCAACTAAGAATAAATGCCATCAATATATAAACAAGGATAGAAGCAACTGCTGAGCCCAGACTATCGGCGTACTCGGGTTTGATCATTTCACGAAACAAACTAGGAAGCATCGCGCGACCGAGAGTATCAATAACCCCAATTAGCATCGCCCCTACCAAGGCTCCTTTAATAGATCCAATTCCACCAATCACAATCACAACAAAAGTGAGAATGATCATGTTTGAACCCATATCCACCGAGATCGACAGAAGTGGTCCTAAAGCGGCGCCCGCCAATGCACATAATGCTGCTCCTAGCCCAAACACCAACGTAAACAGTCGTTTAATATTGACACCCATCATCATTGCCATTTGGCGATTAGAAGCCCCTGCCCTAATCCACATACCGATTTTTGTTTTGTGAATTAGGAAAAAAAGTCCAACTGCAACAATTAACCCTGTTGCGATGATTGTGAATCTGTATTGCGAGTAATTGAAGTCACCAAATAAATTCAGTGAGCCGGACCACTCAGCAGGAATACTCACGGAAATTTGATGCGCCCCCCAAAGCATTTTTGCCGCATCACTGAGACAAAGAATCAAACCAAAAGTTGCCAAAACCTGCGCCAAATGATCACGTGCATAAAGTTTTCGAAAAAGGACAATTTCTAAAATCATCCCAATGACAGCTGTTGCAACAATCGCCAAAGAGATAGATAAAAGAAAATTGCCTGTTACCTCGGAAAATGTGGCCATCAAATATGCACCCAGCATATAAATTGAGCCATGCGATAGGTTGATGACATCCATGATCCCGAATATCAGCGTTAACCCTGCAGCCATCAAAAACAGCATGAACCCTAGCTGAAGTCCATTTAGAACCTGCTCAAGCAAAAAGAAGTAACTCATGTATCTGGCAGTTACTTCATCTTGCACTGATTTGCATACTGGTCAACATGCGATTGACTTAAAGTCGAAACGATCTTGTTATAGATGTTTCCTTTGTCATCTTTCACAATTTGACGGAGATAGAAGGTTTGGATTGGATTTTGGTTGTTGCCAAACTTGAAGTCAGATCGCACTGACTTAAAAGAAGAGTCTTTCAACGATTGCTGCAACTTCTGTTTGTCACCAAGCTTGCCGTTAGAGTTGCGAATTGCGGCATCAATTAGCATGGCAGCGTCAAAGCCTTGTGCGGCATACAAAGAAGCTGGGCGTTTGTATGCTTCTTGGAAATCAGCAACAAATTTCTTGTTGACTGGGTTGTCTAAATCTCTATTCCAATTCCATGAATTGAGACTCCCAACCATAGCATCACCTGCAGCTCGAATTGTATCGTCGTCAAAAGCAAATCCAGGTCCAATCAACTGCAGTTCTTTTGGCAATCCAGCTTGTTGATACTGCTTCAAGAAATTGACAGCCATTCCTCCGAACAAATACACGTAAACAGCATCTGGTTTGGCAGCTTTAATTTGACTCAATTCAACACTGAAATCGAGTTGACCTAGCTTAATAAAGTTTTCACCTACAACTTGTCCTTTGTACATCGACTTGAATGCGCGAATGTTGTCTTGACCTGCAGGAAAATTTGGAGCAATCAAGTATATGTTTTTGAGATTTCTAGCCGAAGCATATTTACCCATGGCCTCCGCTGGGGTTTCCCCTTGAAATCCACTGTTAAAGTAGAACGGATTGCACTGCTCCCCCGCTAGAGGTGCGGGTCCGTTATTTGGATTAATGAAGAAGACTTTCTCTCGATTCGAAATTGGTGCAATAGCATTCACAACGTTTGTAAACAGAGTACCTGTAACGAATTGAACGCGATCCTTTTGGACCATCTTGTCAAAGATTTGTTTACCAACTTCAGGGTTTTGTTGGTCATCACCAAAAATAACTTCAGTATCCAGGCCCCCCAATTTATTGCCATTATTTTTCAATGCCAAATTGAAGCCGTCTTGCATGTCAGACGCGAGACCACCTAGTGGACCAGACATCGAGCTCAAAAAACCTATTTTTAGCTTTTCCTGGGCTTGCACTACCCCCGATAACAATGTCAGGGCACAGGCCATAGCAATTGTAATTTTTTTCATGTTTTGTCTCCTATTGTGTTATTAGAGGATTTATTTTTTATGCCAAAATACTAAATCTCTCTAGATTTACTAAAAGATCCTGTTTGGTTCAAACTTGGTATAGCTTAAAAAAATCCCGTTAATTGGTAAACAAGTTGAGGTAAATTTCAAATATTTACACCATAAATGATAAGAAGGCAAAACCTCTCACCCATCAATGCTCTTGAAACAAGAACTTAATCTGAGCTCTAAGCCACTGATTTGCCTTATCGTGATGGAACCTTGCGTGCCAATGTTGACAAATTTCAATCTTGCCAAGCGGAAAAGGAACTTTATAGATCTGTATGTTTTCGCTATGTCTAAAAGTTTCTGCTAAACGTGAAGGCAGAGTCACCATCAGATCAGTATTGGCAACAATGCTTGATAGCCCCATTGAATGCGCAACTCGCAAACCCACATTTCGCGTAACTCCGATCCTTGCAAATTCACGATCAAGACGATTTTCTAAAGATGAGTGACTTGCTGAAGATGGCAGATAAACGATATGTGCGCCTCGGACATAGGAATCAAGCGTCAATTCTTTGTATATGACGGGATGGTTCTGGCGAACCATCACAACGTACTCCTCGGCAAACAGTTTTTGCATATGAAAGTTTTGTCCAAACTCTTCAAAAAATCCAACCGCTAAATCAATACCACCTTGCATAAGACTGTCATCTATCTTGTTTGCTTCAATGTCTACGATTGATAAAGAAACATTGGGAGCAACCTGACTTAGATGCTTAAGTAACTTTGGAAGAAAAACACGCTGACCAACCTCACTAGTACAAATAGAGAATGAGCGCTTGGTCACGCTTGGATCAAAAGCTCTGGTATCTTCAATCGCCTGCTTAAGTTCGCCTAAAGCTTGCTGGACAGGGGTTGAAAGTTTTTGAGCAAATGGCGTAGCCTCCATCTGCCCGCTTACTCTAACAAACAAGGGATCATGAAAGTACTCCCTAAGCCGATTCAAAGCGTTACTTGCAGATGATTGCGTCAGACCAATTTCATCCGCAGCAAGAGTCACACTTTTTGTTTTATAAATTGCTTCAAAAACCAATAACAAATTCAAATCTAAATTTTTAAGTTTCATTTGTTTTCCGTTTAGACAAACCGATAAACTGTAAAGTTTGATTATTTCTCTTAAAAAGCATCCAGTTGCTTTGAAGGCACTGCCTTTTGAAAGGCTTCCAGTTGCATGCACGCAGCCTCAACACCAGCGATCAAAGGCCATTTCGTGAGGTCATGGCTTTAACCACCTCCACAAACAGCACCATGTCGTTGAGTAATTCCATCTATTGCGTCAAATTTGGATCAATGAAATCCATTTTGCCATCTTTATCCCACTTCGACATTCAAAGAACATAGCGTCTATCAACATTGACAACACAGGAATTACAGATGAACGCCTTATTTACTTCAGTTCAAGTTGGTCGCTACACACTGGCCAACCGCATGGTCATGGCCCCCATGACCCGCTCTCGCGCAGATGACGCAGGCGTGCCCAGCGATTTGGTTGGGACGTATTACGCACAACGCGCTAGCGCAGGTCTCATCATCAGCGAAGGCGTATTTCCCACAGCCATGGGCAAAGGTTATGGCCGCACGCCCGGCATTGCAACCGACGAACAAGTGGCCGCATGGAAAAAAGTGACCAATGCCGTCCACACTAGCGGCGGTCGCATCTTCATGCAGGTGATGCATTGCGGTCGCATTTCGCACCCATCCATGTTGCCCGATGGTGCATTGCCCGTTGCGCCATCCGCCATTCAGCCCAAGGGCCAAGTGTGGACAGCCACGGGTTTGCAAGACATGGTCACACCGCACGCCCTCAGCGTGGCTGAAATTGCACAAGTCGTTGAAGACTACCGCTTGGCTACCCGTCGCGCTTTAGAAGCAGGCTTTGATGGTGTTGAACTTCATGCGGCATCAGGCTACTTACCGGAGCAATTCCTGTCTTCTGGCAGCAACCAGCGCAATGACAACTACGGCGGTTCAGCAGCGAGCCGTGCGCGCTTTGTTTTGAAGGTATTGAGCGCCATGGTTGCCGAAGCTGGCAGTGACCGTGTGGGTATCAAGATGTCCCCAGAGATGAACTTCAACGACATCGTTGACGAGAACCCCCAAGAGACCTACACCTACCTTGTCGATCAATTACAGGCTTTCAATCTCGCCTACGTACATGTGGCCTTGTTTGGCGCCAAGGTGGATTACCACGCACTGCTCAAACCCAAGGTTAAAGCTGCGTATTTGATGGGTGGCGGTTTGGATCAAGCTAAAGCTGACGTTGCTTTGGCGTCTGGCACAGCAGATGCTGTCGTGTTTGGTGGTGCATTCTTGGCCAATCCTGATTTGCTGGAGCGCTTCCGTACTGGTGCAGCACTCAACACACCAGACAAAGATACTTTCTACTCCGGTGGCGAGAAGGGTTACACCGACTACCCCGCACTGACCTAAATCGAGGACAACATCATGACCACCTACGTACGTCCGCAAAGCATGAACCGTGGCGCTCAATTCCGTGCATACGCACTGCACGCTGCCGAATTGACCAACCCGTTTTTGGGTGTTGACCATGCTTGGATGAGTGGCCCAACCTTTCCTGCGCATCCACATGCAGGCTTCTCTGCGGTGTCTTATTTGTTTTTAGATTCCCAAACGGGCATCAACAACAAAGACTCGATGGGTGGTCGTCACCTGATCCGTCCGGGTGGTTTGCACTGGACTGCGGCAGGTCGTGGTGTAGTGCACGAAGAGCATCCAGCCGAGAACGGAAAAACCGTTCACATGCTGCAAATATTTGTGAACCTGGAGCGTCAAAAGCAAAGCGATGCACCGTTTGCACTTCATCTGCATCCAGAAGACGTGCCAGTGGTCAACTTGTCTGGCGCCACCGTGCGTGTGCCTTTGGGGCAGTTTGGCAATCAACAGTCACCGCTAAGTCCTCCTACCGAGGTCACGCTATTGGACATCACCTTGGAAGCAAACGCTGAACTGGAAGTTCCAGTTGCAGCGGGTCAAACAGCCTTCGTGCTGCCGATTGCGGGTGCCCTGAGCGTGAATGGTGAACGTGTTGAAAGCGATGGTGCGCCCATGCCAGTGATGGCAGCAAAAGCACAAGCCAACACCATCACCTTAAATGCACAAGAAGGTGCAGTACACATTGCGCTGTTTGCAGGAACGCCTCTGTAACAGCCTATCTATTTGGGCCGCTCGAAGTCGATGGACACGGCGTCAAATTTGTACTAAACACATAGGCTAGACACGGCAATCTTTTGTGCATTTATGCTGCTCCAGTAGCCAGCGCTTTTGCCCATTAAACGGCTAAGCGAACGCACAGTCATTTCAGGATAAAGATCAGCCAGTGCCCAGTAAAGATCGCGATTGAATTCCATCTTTTATCTCCATTTGCATAAAGTATTTATGCAAGATAAATAAGTGATGAACACATACACCGCACTCGTAAAGTTGTAGCGTCAACATTCTTGACGCCCCCTACCGCGTATAAATCACTGCGAGTGTCCAGATTCTGGATATCCCCTCTTCAACATTTAGAAAAGTTGATTTGTCAGCTGGTGGAAATGTTCGATGGCACCGGGGTTCTGAATCCGTTAAAACAAAGTTCATGCACTAAGACAGTACAGTTTTTGATTCTTTTGCAAAAAAACGGTAAGTACCTATCTCGTCTTTGAAACGGCGTAATAGTCCTTGAACCCAAAGGCAATGAAGGTGAGCCAATGACTCGCCCATGGCAAATGTGGTTTGATGAAAATCTAAAGGCCTCTTGAATAACAAGGGCAATGCATCGTAAGCGCTGAGCGCTTGCTTTTGGCAGGCCGCTAGCAAGTCGTCCAATCGCTCTTGGTGGTGTTGCATGAGTTGGTGAATGCGTTCATGCAAACCAACAAACGGTTGCCCATGTGATGGCAAAGTCAATGTTTCTTCCGGTAGTTCTAAAAATTGCTTGATGGACGACAAGAATAAATCAAGTGGATCTGCTTCAGGTTCGATTTCGTAAACGCTGACATTTGTTGAGATACGCGGTAAGACCATGTCCCCACTGATCAACACCCGCAAACTTTCACAATACAAGGCGATGTGTTCGGGTGCATGTCCAAATCCAGCAATACACCGCCAATCGTGTGCACCAATACGAATCACTTGATCGTGCATCATTCTAGAAAAAACACGTGGCACTTCAGGCACCATGCTAGGGTAATAACTTTTTCTGTCTCTGATTTTGCCTAAGTCATCAGAATCGCGCCAACCGTGTAAGGCAAAAAAGTTGGCAGCATCCTCACCGCCAAATGCGTTCATTCCCTGCGAATACAAACAGGCCAAATGGTGGTCAGTTGCACTCATCCAGAGCTGGCAACGAAATTCCGAGGTAGTCCAGTGTTGGCACAACCATGATGCAAGTCCTACATGATCAGGGTGCATGTGCGTGACAATGACGCGCAATATAGGCAGACCGTCAAGCTCTGTTTCGAATACCTCCTGCCAATGTTGCTGACCCTCTTGACTGGACACACAACAATCCACAACAGCCCACCCCTCAATGGTGCCATTGGGACCCTCACGCTGATCACGCAATAGCCAAAGATTGATGTGATCTAAAGCAAACGGTAAAGGCATGCACACCCAGCGGATCTCGGGGTTGATTTTTGTACTCTTACCCGCTAGCGGTCTTTGAGAGGCAAATGGATATTCCAGGCGTTGCTCAAGTACCGAAGCAACAGAAGGTTGATTGGCAAGTTCCTTCATCAAGTACCTTTGAACACAGGCGTGCGTTTTTCAAGAAAGGCAGTGCACCCCTCATGCGCATCATCCGTTTGGAGCAATAAGCTGATGGTTGCCACCTCATGGGAGAGTGCAGCGCTTAAAGGCATATCTGCCCCTTGAAGCATGGATGTTTTTAACAATCGCAACGCCCAAGGTGACTTGTCAGCAATACGATGCGCTAAAGCCATGGTCTCGGTCATCAAATCAGGCTGCGGGACAGCACGATTCACCAATCCTATTTGAACGGCTTCATCTGCGGTGAGAAAGTCACCTGTAAACATGAGCATCTTGGCCTGGCAAAGGGGGATCTGTCGCATAAGCCGCTGAGAGCCTCCGCCCCCCGGAAATAAACCCAATTTGATTTCTGGTAATCCCAGCTTGGCACTATCTGCCATCAAACGAATGTCAGTGGTCAACATGAACTCAGCACCACCCCCCAAAGCCCAACCATTGATAGCTGCAATGATGGGCTTCGCACTGACTTCAAAGCGACGAAATACCCTGTGCAGCACCAACGCAAAGTCTTGGTAATGTGACAGGGCATGTCGGCTGTTCAAGTCGGCGATGTTTCCACCGGCCATGAAGGTTCGATCATCACATCCAGTCACCACCACCACCCGTACTTGCGAGTCTTGCTCTAAAGCGTCCAGTGCTTGTTCCATCGCCAAGACCATAGGAAGATCAAGGGTGTTCATGGTCTTTGGTCGATTGAACGTCATTACACCCACAGCGCCTTCTCGCCGAATCAAAACATGATCTTGGTTCATGGCTGTTTCCTTTTCATTTGAATGGGCTCACCGAAATCAAATATTTCAGCGCCGTTGACGCTTTTTCCATGCTCTCAAATCAATCATGCCGGCCACTGTACGAGGATCTACATCCGCTGCAAAGAGTTGATGCTTCTGAATTTTTTGGGTGCCCGTGGTTGGAATTTCATGGGTAAACCAAATCCAACCCGGTGTTTTGAAATAAGACAAACTGGCGTCACAATGATCAAACAAATCTCGTATCAACTTGTCTTCTAGGGATGTTGGCACTTTGATGTTAGGCTTTAGAACAACGCAGGCCAATACTTCCTCTTCACGGACTTCGTCTTTAACCGCGAGGACCGCTGCTTGCGCCACCATTGGGTGACTTTGGAGAACGGCCTCCACTTCTGCGGCGGCAATATTTTCACCAGATCGTCGAATAATGTTTTTACGTCGTTCTAAGAAATGCAGCAGTCCATCTGGATCGCGAACAACAATATCACCGGTGTGAAACCACCCTCCTCGCCATGCTTGCTCGGTTGCAGCTTCATCGTCTAAATAGCCGCTGAAAAAGTCTCGCCTAGGGTGCTCTTCACTGTCTCTTACCAACATCTCTCCTGGCGTACCGTCAGATACATCCTCACCAATATCATTCACCAAACGCACTTGCATTCCCGGTTGGACACGACCAATGGCGCGGGTACCAACTTGGCGTGGAAGGTCTGCGTCAAAAATAGCGCGAACGATTTCGGTCATTCCCCAAATTTCAATCAAGGGATAGCCAAAGCGTTGCTCAAACTCGGCATGTCTTTGTGGATCGACGCCTGCACCAATCGCAAAACGTACTTGGTGATCTCGCTCTAGAGGATTTTGAGCTTGGTTGAGCAACATAGGCACAACAACACCCAGGTAATGCACGACCGTAGCTTGTGATTCATGTACTTCCTCAAACCAACGCGATGGCTGAAAACGATCGGTTTGAACTTGACAATTGCCTTTGAGCATGGCGCAGTAAAAAGAGAAAATCAATGCGTTGACATGAAACACTGGCAAAGGGTTGTAAATACGTTCACAAGCCTCGCCAAAGGTGATCAAACCACCCCTTGTCGCATACCATCGGCCGGCTGCTAACTCATAACGATGCGACAACAAACATCCCTTTGGCCGACCGGTGGTTCCTGATGTGTAAAGCACACTGGCAATAGAGTCAGATGAAGGCGATTGTGATGTTGCTGCTTGCTTAGCCGGTTGAATTAGCACCTCTGGCGAGAGCGGCAAAACCACTGTTCGATGTTTTGTCACTGCCAGTGCTTGCTCTAGCAATAGCATCAAAGACGGCAATACCACAACCAAATCGAGTTTGGCATGATCGATCACATAAGACATTTCAACAGGGCGATGATCGGGGTTCAGCGGTACGCAACAAACTCCCAAAGCGTTCATCGCCAGCTTGTGCAAAAAATGCTCCAAGCGATTTTCCAGTAAGAGTCCTATGCGATGGCCAACACCATACCCTGCGGTTTGGTAGCGATAGATCAGATCGTGAACGGATTCAGCAGTTTGACTGTAAGTCAGGGTCAGTCCGGAAGGCGCATAGGCTCGGGCAGGATTCGCTGGAACCATTAAAAAAGGTTGCGATGCGTAGACCTGGGCAGCTTCAAAGAAAACTTCTGAAATAGTGGAAGCTTCACCAATGTTGATCATTTGACCTCCTGTTGTGCTTCGCAACCTTCAATGGGTCACAGCCTGAGTACGCCATACCCCATCTCACCGAACGGCGCGTTCAAAGAAGCAACAATCGCCATGCCTAGCGCATTGCGGGTATCAACTGGATCCAATATCCCATCGTCCCAAAGTTCAGAGCTAGAGTAGTAAGCATCGCTTTCGGCTTGAAAACTATCTAGTACGGGTTGACGAATAGCTTCAATGTCTTCAGAACTGAGTTGTTGACCTTCTCGCTGAAGTTGTCGAATCTTCACATCAGCCAAGGTGTTGGCCGCTTGTTCTGCCCCCATCACTGCAATTTGAGATTGCGGCCACATCCATAAAAAACGTCCGTCAAATGCACGCCCACACATACCGTAATTGCCAGCACCAAAAGAACCACCAACAATGACGGTGAATTTAGGTACCGAGCAACCCACTTGGGTCATGATCATCTTGGCACCATCTTTGGTTATGCCACGCTCTTCGTACTCGCGACCCACCATATAACCCGTGATATTTTGCAAAAAGACCAAAGGAGTACGATCACGATCACACAGACGCATGAAATGGGCGGCTTTAAGAGAACTATCGTTAAAGAGAACACCGTTGTTAGCCAAGATGCCCACCTTGCAGCCCCATATCCGCGCAAATCCGCAGACCATGGTGGTGCCGTAATCGGGTTGATACTCATGGAAATGACTGCCATCAACGATACGCGCAATCACCTCGCGCATATCAAAGCCTATTTTCCAATCGGAGGAAATGATGCCGTAAAGTTCTTGCGGATCGTAATGCGGTGGTTCTGCTTCAATCCGATCAATGCGCTGTTTCACCACAGGGGTTGTTTGCGCAAAGATATCGCGCGCTAACGCCATCGCATGCGGTTCATCATCGGCTGCGTAATCGCAAGTGCCTGAGACGGTGGTGTGCATTTGTGCGCCACCCAAAGCTTCGGCGCTTACGATTTCTCCCGTGGCGGCTTTGACCAAAGGAGGCCCCCCCAAAAAAACACCGCCATTGCCTCGGACAATGACGCTGTAATCACATAGCGCGGGAATGTAAGCACCACCAGCTGTGCAATGACCTAAGACCACAGCGATTTGAGGCACCCCTAACTTAGACAAGGTGCATTGATTTCGAAAAATTCTTCCAGCGGTATAGCGATCAGGAAATAAGTCAGCTTGAAGGGGCAAGAATCCACCAGCACTGTCGCACAAATGAATCACAGGCAGTCGATTTTCAATGGCGATATCTAATGTACGGACAATTTTTTTTACGGACAATGGATACCATGCGCCGCCTTTGATGCTCGGATCATCCGCATGGATGATGACTTCACGCCCATGAATGATTCCAATGCCTGATACCTGTCCTGCACCATGAACTTCCCCACCATAGGCACGGTTAGCTGCCAAAGCTGATAACTCGAGAAACGGTGTTCCTGGGTCTAGTAATAAATCAAGACGTTCACGCACAGTGAGTTTTTTACTTTTTTGCAACCGATCCAAATCACGTTGAGGTCGCTCAAATCGCGCTTTGTTAAGGCGTTCACGTAGATTTTTGACACGTTCACTCATGTCGTCAAAGTTTTTTCGATAGGCTGCGGAGCCTGTGTCTATCTTGCTGATAATGCGACTCATACAGAAGCTCCAGATGGGTTCTCAGAACGAACGAATGCCAAAGTAGCTCCTCGCTGAAATGTTTGCCCTTCGGCGAAAGGTAAGTTCTCTAATATCCCTGCTTGCGTGGCTTCAATGGTCATTTGTAATTTCATACTTTCAATCACAAGTAAAGGGGTACCAGCTGCGACTGAGCTGCCCGGTAATTGAAGCCATGACACCACGACTCCCGGCATAGGTGCTTGCAAAATACCACCATCATGAGAGGTTGATGCTGCATTGACACGCGTTGGGTCAATGCGGTCTATGCAATACGACCGCCCATTGAGTTGTACATAAACGCTATCGCCATGCGCTACGCCGTATAACTTATGAACATCGGAGGACTGTTGCGCAGCGAAGGTGTATGGCGTCAATTTTCTAACGGCAACACTGATATCGTTCACAACAACACCGGCACCGTGTTTACGGGTTTTAAAGTGCATTGAATTCGCACCGTGAATCACATAATTTGTCATATTCTTTTCGCTCTTGATAGATCACCGTTCAGTTGCGCCATGCCCCCATGGATGCAAAGGGTTCGTTGACGGCAGTGTTATGGGGGTCACGACTCACGGATGCAGCGACTGCCACCAATGCTCTGCTCTCTTCTTCCTTTAAGGGGAGAGGTTTCAAGCTGGCCTTATGGCGCTCTAAAAAATCGGTGTCTGTTCCGCCCGCTTGAAACTCAGGATGCTCTAGAACGCGACGCAAATAGTCGCTGTTCAGTGTGACGCCGAGCATGACCGTATCTTGTAAGGCCTGACGTAATCTTGAAATCACCAAATGCCGATCGGCACCATGCACAATCAGTTTGGCTAACATCGAATCAAAATCAGCGCTGATGGTGGCGCCCTGCATGACGCCATTGTCAAATCGAACACCTGGGCCTTTGGGCTCTTGCAGGAATAAAACTTTGCCAGTGTCGGGAACAAATCCTGCGTCAGCATCTTCAGCCAAGATGCGGCACTCTATGGCACTTCCATGCCACTGCACTTGCTCTTGCTGCAAGGGCAATGCTTCACCTTGCGCTACCCGCAGTTGCCACTCCACCAGATCTAAACCAGTCACCATCTCAGTCACGGGGTGCTCAACCTGCAAACGGGTGTTCATTTCAAGAAAATAAAACTCTCCAGTTTGTGACACGATGCACTCAACAGTACCAGCGTTCACATAGCCGGCTGCACGTGCCAAATCAACAGCAGCTTGACAAATTTTTTGTCGAAGTTCTTTGCTCAAGGTAGGTGCTGGTGTTTCTTCAATCAATTTTTGAAAACGTCGTTGAATGGAGCATTCGCGTTCGCCCAGATGGATAACATGTCCATGCGAATCACCAAACACCTGTACTTCAATGTGCCTAGGTCTTTCCACGAAACGTTCAGCAAGCAAACGTCCGTCTCCAAAATATCGCAAACTCTCCGCACGCGCCGTGGCAATCGCATGGGGCAAGCTGGAAGCTTCACGCACAATGTGCATGCCTTTTCCACCCCCACCCGCCGTGCCTTTGATGAGCAGGGGAAATCCAATGGACGCGGCTCGCTGCTCGAATGTCTCTGGCGATGACTCTTCTTCTGCTGACGGCGTGACTGGCACACCCTGTTGTACCGCAAAGTTTCTTGCCGTTATTTTGTCGCCCATACGCTCGATGACATCAGCGGGAGGTCCAACAAAGATCAAACCGGCCTGCGCAACCGCACGGGCAAAATCGGCATTCTCAGACAAAAAACCATAGCCCGGGTGAATGGCGTCACAGCCGGTTTCAATCGCGGCTTGTATCAAAGCCTTTGAGTTCAACCAAGCCGATACTGGCGGGTCGCCCACCAACTCAACGGTTTGGCTGGCTTCATTCAGTGCTGGCCCAAATCGATCCCGTACGTGACAAGGCACAACGGTGGCAATGCCCATGCGATTTGCCGTTCGAACAATGCGTAAAGCAATTTCGGCTCGGTTGGCAACAAATAGTTTATGAATTTTCATATGGTTTTTCTGTTGCGTGAATTTCGCAACCGCAACTTTGGAGTTGAAGACAAAATGCTTGGGCTTTTGGAGCTGACCATGCCAGCCACGCGATCTAATCGCTCTCGTGCCTCTTGAAGTAACTGCACCACGTCTGGCACTTCACTGATATCGGAACTTGGTTTATGAATTGGTGTCAGCAAAGAGCTAAGCACAATTTGGCTATATTGATCTGCAGTACTTTCAATATCGATCGTGCCTCTGCCGAACAGGGTGCCCCACATGCGATGCTCAATGCCCCCGTAGACCATTGACCGCAATAATTCAACGTCTGCATCGCTGCGAATTTCGCCTTGCTCAATTCCTTCTTGAATCGTTCGGACCAAAAATGCGGTGTAGCGCACATGCAAATCATGCAAAACAGATTTAAAGTATTCAGGCCCAGTGCGGACTTCGTGTAAAACCAAACGCGATAGACCCGGTTCTTCAACATAAACCCGCAAATGGCGCCAAATCAAAAATCTCATTCGACTGCGCACACCCTGTATGCGAGAAAAACTTTCCTCAAGATCCCGAATCAACGGCACATACATGCCGCAGAGTACGTCGTTTAGCAAATCACGCTTGGTGGGATAGTAGGCATATACCAAACCTTCAACCACACCTACTTTTGCAGCAATTTCGCTGACCGATGCACCTCCAAAGCCTTTCTCTAAAAAAATCTCGCGAGCAGCGCTCAGTATTTCCTGAGCACGACGCATACGTCTTGGCGTGTGTTTACCCACTGGATTAGCGGCGCCATCCAAATCTAAACTTTTCGACTTGTTTTTGTCGACTGCTAAGGCTGATCGCAAGAGATCTCCTCCAATACATTTACAGGCACATCAATCTCCATATCCAGAAGCATTTGTGCAAACGCTTTACCCTGTGGGTCGTACCTTAAGGAAGTCACCCCCCCGCCTCCCAATGCCTGGGTCATTACAAAATTGAGTGCTTGAAAACCAGGCAATTCGTAGCGAAAAACTTGCCCATTCACCAAATGTGAAAAATACTCATACACCTTGTCTTTTGTGACTTGATGACGTAACACCTCATAAGCTGCTTTTGAGCGAGCTATCAGACCAATATTGGCAGTGTCACCTTTGTCACCGCTGCGTGCATAAGCCAGCTGAAGCAAGCGTGCTTTTACAAGCTGCGCGTCTAAACTTGCAGCGGTTGTTGTGATGGTATCAGCCTGTTTTGATGCGTCGTCGACATCAGAAGCGCCAACACATTCGGGAACAAAGCCAATATCCTGTTCATCCACGTACACGCGTTGGGTGAGTCGTTCTGAATTGATAAGGCAAGAAAACAATCGCACAACGGGTGACGGCGATGGTCTTCCCGCAGCGAATCCGGTTATGCCTTGCGCCATAGAGGTTGCAGATGGAGCTATCTCTTTGGCCAGCAACTCTAGAGCTTCTTTTCGGCTGTGCTTTGCAGCAATTTTTAATATGACTTCACGACTGTTTTGTCCTCGTGCATGGGGCCCATAGGTGGATTCAGCACCTAAAACTTCAAGACTGGTTTGTGAAAAATCACCCCATTCACGCTGGTGACAAAAACGCTGAACGCGTTTTAGTATGTTTTCACCAACGCGCCAAGCCTTTGGCACAGCCTGATGACCACCGATCATCAATGTGCCCATCAAACGCCAGCCCTCACTGTAAGTCAGACTGGCTTTGTAGAACTCTGGTGCGACCCTGCCTCGCGCACCACTAACAATCACTC
>JACCDT010048360.1_pt1 | contig 27173 bp, 46 predicted proteins | sample 7446291 | NCBI WGS metagenome assembly JACCDT01 (sample SAMN15323446, study PRJNA562643) | freshwater metagenome | isolation source: river surface water | place: USA:Blue River Watershed | collected 2017-08-17 | reverse complement strand
TGGTTTGCGCCCCTTCAATCCTTGGGCTTAAAACCATCCGCAGATTCGCTGCGATTTCCACCGCACGATTCGCAAGTACCTGCGCCCCATCAAAATCACCGATCGCGTAGCAAATCCTTTCAGCGCTCCAGAGTTCCAGCAGTGGTACTGCTTCGTCTGGGAGCTGAATTACGGGAGTTGTCTTCGCGAGTGAAATCCAGTCGCCAGCCTGAAGATCCGCCGGCACATCGTCAGCCGATGCGAACGTGATCTGCGAGCCAGATACCCCTTGAATCGCCACGTCAAACGACATGGTGGAGCAACCAGATTTCCCCTTGATGAAATCGATTTCCACGTCCGCCGCATAGTCCGATGGGACGCTGAGGCAGTTAATCGTGGCACCTGCGACGGCTGTTACAAGACAAGCGTCAGAATTTTGGATGAGATCGTTTGGTTGCATGTTGTAGTAGCAGAAAAGAACGTAGTCATCCCCAGTTGGAAGCGGCACGACCACGAACTTATCGCCACGAAAATAAAATCCGTATGGAGCATTTCCCAGCGCCCCGGCGTTGCCCCACTCATGGGCATCTTCCAGAGCAATCATTGTCATGTTGTTTAGGCCATTGCCTTCCCCGCCCCAGCGCACCTTAAGGTCCCGCAGTCCACGCCCGATTGAACGGTAGGGGATATTGTAAACCTCTTGGTCCTGCACACCCGGAATCTCTTCTGGCTCGTATACAAAGAAGTTTTGGTTGACCGATAAAATGAGCGGCACCAAACGCTCTTTCGTAACGTCGTCTGCCATCCCTAGCATCTGATCGTTCGTCAAAAGCACTTGGTTTGCAGGAACGGTAATTCGCTGCTTAAGCCGCGCCAAAAACGTGTCCACCAAAACAGTCATTAGGCGAGCCCCCGCTTAACGCGTTTAGGAAGTTTGATGGAATCTCCCAGGCCCTTTCGCTCAGGTCCGAGCACTGCAACGGCCACGCCCTTGCGGTCTGGTGCTGGGCCAGATGCTTTTGGCTGAAAATACTCGCGGCGCATCTGCGCTAGCTCGTCTTCCTCAGATGGCTCGCCCATCTCTTCTTCGGTGCCTTCGCGCACCATCTCGGGATCATCCATTTCAGCCCCCATGGGTTCCTCTAAAGCCGCTTCATCGGCTTCCTCGATTGCCCCATCAAGCTGGCCCTCTTCCATGGGCATATCGCCCTCTTCCGCAAGGATTTCGCGCAGAACTTTTCTCAGCTCTTTCAGCTTTCTAAGTTTGGCGTCTTCCATCATTTCGTCATGCATGATGGCCCCCTATTACGCTGTAGCGCGCAAGGCTTGGTAATAAAACACAGTGTCAGCACCTGGATCTGCCGAGAAGGTAACCGTTAGGGTATTGGTTGTTGGCACTGCTTGCAGCAACGTTACGTTTGATCCGCCGTTGTCTTTGATTTGGCAGTAGACGAGATCAGTCGCTGCAAGGCCCGTGACGGTGAATGCTTCAGCCGCTGCACCACCTACCGTGGTCACTTGTGCTGCATATTTTACGACATGACTTGGGGCGACCGCACTTGCGAGCTTTGTCAGTCCAACCGCACCAGCTGCAATCGTCACCGTGCCAGCTGCAACGATCGTTGCGTCACCGGACATTGCAACTGCGGCTGCTACGTTTCCAGAACTTCCAACAAGGATTTGCCCCGAGGTAAGCGGGATATCTGGTAAGCCAGTCGCAGCCGATCGGGCCACTTCAATCCAAAAGCTGCCATTCCACATAACAAGTAAGGAATCGTATTGCGACGGTTCCCATGCTGCCGAAAGCTTCACCGTTCCACTGTCGGCGAGTTGGCAGGCGGTGGAAGATCCAGAAACAAAGACGATGTAAACAAGATGGCCAACCAGTGTGGACTGGACCAGAGTAAACGTGCGGTTTGAAGCGGTTGTATCGTCAGAAGACAATTCCACGTACTGCCAGCCCGAGCAATCGATTTGCAAGTTGTCAGCATTAAGCATGACTTGCTTGCGCGTTGCTCCGAGCGGCTGCCCCTTTTCTAAATAACCCGGACGAAAATTCGTGTATGACATGTCTCTCTCCTTTGAGGGCTTTTCGCCCGGTTAATCACGTAAGAATGTAGGAAAAATTAAATCCAACTAGAGTCAGCCCGGTATCGCCGTTAGCCATGTTGAGCGTGGTGAAGACTAGGATGATATTGGTGTTGCCACCGCTTGCGTCACTAATAGATCCCGGCGCAGATCGTGGAGCTGAACTGATCAATGCGCACATCCCTGCTGGTGCTGTTCCGTTCAGATAGTTCGGCAGTCCAGTTGTGGACATCTGGACATGTGTTGTATTGCCGGCAGTCCCAAGCGTAAACGTTGCCGCAAAGGCAAACTCCATCATCACGTTTACCCGGTTACCCTGACGGTTCCATCGTTGGCCGCTGTAGGTTGGCGTTGTGATCGTTAGATTTGTCGGGGAAGAAAAAGTTCCCGACCATGTACCCTCATCATATGGCTGCTCTTCATAAAACCAAACAGATCCATTACAGCGCAACACGGCGGTCCCACTTGCGCTATACAATGCATTGAGTGTGGTGCTGGTCGTCCCATCAATCGCACCGGTCGATAGAATCAACTTAAAGGCACCACCGGCAGTGCGTTTAATCGCTAGTCTGCGTCCTGCCGATACACCAACGGCTGGTAAGGTGATCGTGCGGTCACCAGTCAACGTGGTTGCATAAAGGATGACTTCGTAGCCGTCGGTTTCTGTGATTGTTACGTCCGCATCGCCAGGGGCAACGACCGCGCTACGAATGACTGGCGCATAAGACGTCACGATGCCTTGCGCAGATGGCGTGGCAGTGGCAGTAGATGCCAATGCGCTTAACGACGATCCGTTGTCGTACTTCACTACGTCCAGATCGGTATCATAAACGAGCGTGCCTTCTTTTCGAGTCAGCGCGTTGAGGTTCGTTGTCGTATTCTTTGGCAGTGTCATGCGAAGGCTGTTGGATGCCGTGCCGCCTTCGTAGTCTTTATTGGTTAGTTGCTCCGTACCTGCGAGGGTCGCAAGCGTGCCAGTCGTTGGAAGCGTAACGCCGGTTGTGTTGGTGGTTGTGAACGTCAACGCGTGGTTTCCCGAGCGCGTAAGCGTCGCCGCGTCGTTATTCGAAATGCCGGTTCCGCCTTTACTTGCTGGTACTACGCCCGTGATATCGGCCGGCGTGATTGTGCCGGGGTACAAAACATTGGCCAGTACCTTCCAGTCTGTTCCCGTCGAACTGTACTGGAGCATGACCGCTTGGCTGTTATGGTTTAGAACGAGCGTTGCAGCACCCTTGATGGTCTGCGCACCGTTTGGCGTGATCGTGATGTTGTTTGATCCGGCGTCGCCTTTACCGTCCACGATGACGAATATCTGTCCGTTGACCCCAGCGGGAAGATTTACGGCAACTGCGCCAGCAACCGAAAGATCAGTTACCACGCAATAGTCTGTGGTTGCGGAAACGGTTACAGGCGTAGCCGTTGCGAGGCGGATTGCTTGTTTTGCTTGAATCGCGACCGCAGCGTTATTGCCAAGGGCCAAAAGGAAGTTGGTTAATGAAGGCCAGTTGACGTTTCCCGCATCAGGAATCGCGTAAGTTGTGCCATTCCAGTTGACGTTCTGCGACATGTTCGCCCCTAAAATTAAGCGGAGAATGAAGGCCCGAAGGCCCCCAAACCCCGCTGCAAGGTGAATTAGCTTCCAGCTTCGTCGTTGATGTTATTGAAGTAGACGTTGTGTCCTGGCTGGTAACAGAACATGTATTCGTCGGTGTAGGACTGGAACTTGAATCCCGCTTGGTTTTCCAGCTCGCGGATCAGTTGGCCATTTGCGCCTTCCATTCCAGGAACTTTGAAACCAACTTGCGCAGATCCAGAACGTTTCCAAGTTTCGCGCTTCAGTGCGAAAGCATCGCCTTCTTTTACGCATCGGTGAGATACGATGGATAGGCGACCATTCTGCGAGTAGTACTCAAGCGATTTGAAACCGTTCTTGGCTTGTTCTGGCGAGTAGGATTCATCGTACACGCGAAGACCTGCTTCGGTGTTACCAAGGTCCGTCCAAGTGCGAGGGTTCACAAGAACCATCAAATCACCAGTCAAGCCCGCTCCACCAACGCCAGCCGCTACGCCTTTTTGCAACGCTTTGAGCGAGAACTTAACGTTCTGCACGTTGAAGATTGTACCTTGGTACAAAGGATAGAGGTTGTTGTTGATGCCGAAGAGTTCACCACGGCGCGAAAGGATGTACTGGATACCTGGATTTTCACCCTGGTCTTGCCATCCCCAGTAGACCATCTTGTGAGAGGTCAAGCTGGATGCTGCAACTGGCGTGAAGTCCACGGTGATGTATCCAAGCTCGGCATTGGTCGAAACCAATTTACCGGAAGCTACAACCAGACCCGAAGACGTTGCGACCTGGGCAACGCGGATACCTTGCTTACCAACCCAAAAACCTGGCGCGTAAGAGCCGAGGTTAAAGAGAATGTTTTTGCCAGCGGCGTTGATGCCGTTGGTGAATGCAAGCGTCGTACCTGCGTCGACGTCGATCGTCAGCGTTCCAGTTCCGTTGGTGAACGAAGCACCACGGTACGTGCCGCTGTAGTACGAAACATAACCAAGACCCGATGCCGCTTGACCGTAGAGCCGCGCGACTTCGCGAAGCTCGTCATGCGACGTCAGGTTGTTTTTGGTGATGAACTTCGTTGCCGCCATGAAAGCCTTCGCTCCACCGCCAGCCGAACGCGATACCGTTGCGAATGGGAGGATGGAAGGAAGAACCGAGACGTAAGGCGTCACTTCGGTTTGCTTCACCGCACCTGCGATTGCCGAGTTGATTTCGAATGCGTCTTGGCCAGAACCACCCCAGGTGATACCGACTTCAGCGCCCAAAACAACGTCTTCAATGAACTTAGTTCCGACCATCGCGCCATCCACCCATGGGATTTCGCGAGTCAGGATCTGATCCTTTGGAACGATATCGTGCATGTCGCCATACACGTCTTTAAATAATTCGATTACCGTGTTGTTACTGATTGCACCCATTTAAAAACTCCTTCCTTGAGTTCTTGTTGTTTTCGTTACTTTGGAATCCAGTGGATTTCGACGACGATAGTTCCAGACGTCAACGCGTCCAGACCCGCAACGACCGCTTGAAATGCGATGTTGCCGTAGTCGCCGGCTTCAACTTTCGTCAAAAGTGTGTTGGCCATAGCCGCTGCTTGCGACTGGACAATGACTTGCGTAGCGCCGTTGGAACCCGTGAAGGATTTCACAACAATTTGCGTCACAAGTTTTGCTTGGCCATTCGCGCCGCCCATATTGACAAGCCCAGCGAAGGCATCCGTGCCCATCGCAGTCGAGCCAAAAGCGGTGTAAAGGAACTCGTCCTCAGTTCCCAAGAAATCATCGACTTGAGCCTGAGTGGAAAGAGCATCGTAGAAAACCATCGACGCGGAGTTGCTGACAATTGGTGCGCAGGTTTTTGCGCCGGTAATGTTGTACTCAAGGCGCAACACCCGAGGGTTAACCTTGAGCAGTTGGTCCTGGTAATAAAATAAACTTGTATCACCCATGGTGAATCACTCCCTATTTCAAGCGTTTTTGTTTTTGTTCAAACCAGTCATCCAAGGTTGCGGGCTTTTCTTTTCCCGGTTGTCCCTTGGTAAACTTTCCATCTGATGTGCGGCCTGGGCGTTTTCGCGAAAGATCGCCGGTCACACGCTTCACTTCGTCTTCGCGGAGCTGGTCAATCACAGACTGCGGTATGACCTTGCGAAGTTCCTCAATGGAAAGTCCGGGTAGGTATTCAGTGATGTCCCCATGGATGCGACTGATCGCACGCTGGGATGCATCCTTAGCTGAAATCGCGCCTTTCTTTCCTTCGCGGGCGATGAGCATTTCGTCGACAACCCTAAGAGCCATCCGAGGTGTGGGCTTGCGTCCAAGTCCAGCCAAGGTGTCTTTGATTTCGGCGGTAACCTCATCGAATGCTTTTTTGTCGGCTTCTGCTTGCTGCCTTTTTTCGTGCTCTTTCTTGGCGTCTTCATCGCGCTGTTTGAGGCGTTTGTTTTCCTCTTCCAGCTGGAGCGCACGCTTTTCGGCAGGCGAGAGATTCTGATACTCCATTTCGGAGATCAGATGATTTTCCATCAGCTCCTTGGCTTTTTCTCGACCAAGCTTATCGACCAAAAACTTGATGTCCCCGGCTTCCAGCGCTTTTTCGATCTGTTCGAGGCGAGTGGTCTTTTCCTTGGATTCGGCTGCGAGCCGTTGGGCTTCGTTGTAGCGCTGCATCGAGGATTTACGGGCTTGGTAATCCGTAACTAGCTCGTCGTAATCGACTTCGGCTTCCTTGCCGTCGATCTTGACTCGATGCTTTGTACCCTTGAAATCAATTTGGGGTAGGTTACTAGTGGCGTTTTGAGATGAGGGCGTCTGACCGGCCGAAGCTGGTTTATTAGACGCACCTTGTGCGGATGGGGTACTTCCCTGACCCGCAGCGCTGCCCAATCCATCGGACATCGTGGCCTCGTATATTTTCTAAGGAATTCGGAATTTCTTCCGATCATTAGAATAGTACGACAATCCTTACGTCAAGGGAAGAATTGGGGACAGGATCGAATTTCGCTCTTATTGTCAAGTTGTTCTGTTGGTCGTAGTACCAACCAAAGGCAGCAAGGATGTAGGTTTGAGATACCACCCGCGAGACGATGATTTCCGAGACGGGCTTTGTAACCTGGATCGTCTGGGCAGTGTCATGGGTTAGGGTTACCTGCTTTACCACGCAATCGAAGTTATCGCGAAAGTTCAGGCCGTTTCTCGTCGCCCGAACAACCTGTTCGACGAAGTCCCCCATATACTGGAAGAAGTCCGGAATCTTCTGGCCCACATCAGTTGCGAGAATTTTTCCGGTTTCCAGGACGCGGGTCAGCGTGATTTTCATCGCGTTCTTTCCTCAGCCAATCCACATAGCGGGCGATCTTATGAAAGATCTGGGATGCCTTTTCGCCATGGTCCGGCGTTTGAACCCAGCCATCTTCGGCCATCGATTCTTCTAACCATGTGCAAAACGCTTGAGCATCCATGGGCAGTCTAGCCTCAATCCTTACCATAGCGTAAGCTTTTTCAATCGTATCCCCAAATCAAGGAGGAATCCATGCGTTCATTGTGGCCGCTCGTCATTAGCGTCATCGGAGTAACGAACTACCTATCTGCAGAACCGCCTAAGCCCCTTCCACCACGGCGAACGGCTGGCCCGGTCCCGATTGTTAAGCCCGTGCCAAACACAGGCGACATCATCCTGTTTGATATCGCTACGTCCAATCTGATGAATCCAGATCCCCTGGAAGACTTGATTGGCGGGACGCCAGCAAAGCCTGAGGAATGGCCTAGCTCCTTCGCCAGCTCGCAAGGCAACTCGCGCTGTACGGCAACCCTGATCGGTCCACAAGCGCTTCAGCTGGCCGCGCACTGCGTCGGTAACGGCCGCACGTCCAGCATCACGATCTCGGGCAAGTCCTACACCGGCACTTGTACGCACCATCCAAAGTACAAATCAGACGACACGGCCGACTGGGCCTTGTGCAAGATGTCCGAAGCGGTGGACCGTCCATGGTATGAGCGTGTGTTAGAAGACGTGACCAAGATCAAAGTGGGGACGAAGGTTCTACTTGCTGGTAACGGCTGCACCAATATCGGCGGCTCAAACGGATCGTTTGGCACCTTTCGCACAGGTGAATCCACCGTTAAATCGCTTCCAGTCCGAGACTACGACACAATCACCAGTGGCGGCGCTGCCCTTTGCTACGGCGATTCAGGCGGTTCGGCGTTCTATGTCGAGGGGCTGGCGCGCTGGATATTTGGCGTCAATTCACGCGGCAACATCCGCGATACGAGCTACCTGTCATCGACATATGTTGACGTTGCACGCAGCTGGTATAAGAGTTGGGCAGATCAGGCTGGGGTAAAAATCTGCGGAGTCCACCCAGACGCTCCGAAGTGTCAAGGTGGGGACGAGCCAGAGCCTGAGAATCCATTGCCCGAGCATTGCACCACTTCCTATCAGAAGATTCATGGTTGTCTATGGGGAGTTCCACGCCAGGCGATTTCAAAGCCAGAAGAGTGCCGCGCTGAGGTTGCGAATTTGGTTGCGTGTGAAGAGATTGCCGAGCGCGAAGAGTAGCTAGATATCGCCGTTCCACCATAGGAACAGCAGCACGATTAGCGCGACGATTACTACCCAGATCAGGCCGCTTTCAAGAGCGGCCCCGATGACTTCTTCCAGAAGTTCATTCATCATTTAAACCTACACTATCATCAGGGACAACCGTTCCATCGGGGAAATGATAACCGCTTACGACGTCAGTTTCCGGACTTTCCACCCGATCAATCCCCATCGCCGTCATCTGATCCACCAGCGCTTGTTCTTGAATGATGCGCTTACCGATGCGTAGCTTTCTTTCCGCCTTGGCCCGCTCCACAGTCTTAAGCTTTTTGGACTTGCTGCGTAGCTGATCGATGCAACGCTTCATCCAGTAGCGCTGCTTTTCTTCGGGATACTGCGCGATGCCTTCTGGGAGACTTTGCCGAAACGTCACACCACCGACTGTCAACGCGCCGTAGTAGACCCCGTCCACCACTTCGACATTGAAGGTTTCACCAAATGCGATTGGCTGTGCCAGCTGATCCATTCTGTTCTCCGAAATAGACAAGATACGTAAGATCACCCGGTGGGATACATTCCAGCTTCAGGCACATTCTGTCAATCCATGCGCTGATATCGAAGTTCAATGCGCCACGGTTGGGGCAGATGAAATCTCTGCCGATCTTGTTCCAGCGGGGATCGATCTTGCTTGAGATCTGGTAGTGGCCGCGCATCTATTCACCCCAAGTACTTTAACAAATCGTTTATCGCATTACGGATTACGGTATTAACTGCTTTGTCTTTTGTTGGTTCAGAATGGCTTTTACTTTTGAATAAACCCCGAACGCCCTTGGGAATCATCACATCGCGCTCATCCCTAAACTGGTCTGCCAATCGACTCATGTCGCTGAAAGACACCACCAGCAATGGCTCGGGGAGTTGCCAAATATCATACGCATGTTCTGCCTCTCCCCACGTCATGTCTTTTTTCAGATACTTGATTTCGTCGCCATCTTCTCGATAAACCCACAGCTTATATGCTGTGCGGTTGACGCAATCTTGCAAAATGATTTTCATCTAATCACCTCTTTGGGCGATGACGTTTTTTAAAGACTCTCGCGCTTTTTCAACGTTTTCAACGCGCGCTTTGGCTCTATCTATCTCCGCAGCTAGCGAATACGTCTGCGCCTGCGGAAATGAGCCGGTGTTAGTTAGCGTGAGCGAGGCTTGGGGTAATCCGTTATTGTCAGCCCAAGTAGCCTTCGCCCTACGCACCGAATCTTCAGCCTCACGCCGTCTCCACTCTTCCACCGCAGTCCTGTAATTCTCGATCAGGTCGGTTTTGCCCTTATCCGTTGGGGCGGCTAAAAAGGGCGTAAAAGCACTTCCAGATTCTCTGTCGAGTACTGCGAAACTTCGTGCTTTCTTCCAACTTCCAGGCACGCAGCCTGCTCGTCTTTCGCTAGCACCACGCCATCATCCACGATGCTTGGCTTCTGACTTTGATCTTTCCCTGGGCGATATACCACTACGAATTGGTAGACTTTCATCTGATTTCCTTCCAACGATCTGCAACGCATTGATATCGACGTTCAACGGTTGTGCGCTGAACGCATTCCTTTTTCTTTTTGCCGAGCTTGTATTTCGTTTCGTACCGCGTGCAACGGTCGTCGCGCTCGGTTTTGTATGAGCCTTCAGGGGCGCAGCCAAATAGCTTGACCGAGCCGCCTTTGCATGATGCTAAGAGAAGAGTCAATACAGCAATCCGCACCATCACTTCTCTCCAAATTTTCTAATCCCCCGCTGCGTGAATCCACGTTGCGGAATGACAACTGGACTTGGTGCAACTGGCGGTGTGTAGTGAAACTGATTTGGTACAGACTGTACCGGGAATGGGGACGTGCGGTCAAGGTGTCTGATGCCGTACATCAAAGCTGCGGCGGCGTCCATGTGGCCCAAAGCTTGCGTGCGTTCAAAATCGTTGCGTTGCTTGTTGAAGATCCCAGACTGCGCCGTCTGCTTTAGGAGCTTGCACTTGGGATGGATTCGGATCTTGTTGACCGTGAACCGGTTCGCCATCGCGTTGATGTTTGACTCCCAGTCTTCTTTATTCACCCCTTTGAAACTGATCTTGTGCGTATCGCGCAAATCCACGTGAAGCTGACCCGGCGCATCGATGTAGTGTTCCTTGACGATGATGTCTTTCCACCGCGCTAGCCAATCGTCCACGATGCGCTTGGTTGGCGTGTTTGGTTCCCAGTAGAGTTCATCATAAACCAGATCCATTCCACGCAGAAAATCGTACCCCATTAGTAGCGTCACGGTCTTATCTCTGACACCACCCCAGTCAGTGTAGAGTTCCATGTTGATCCACGGTGGATATGGAAATTCTTCCACGTGAATACGCGCATCGTAGTCTGGGATGATGACTAGCTTTCGGTCGCGGATGATCTGGCAGAGGTACTCGCGCTTAAAATCGTCGGTGTGTTTTCCACCCGCCCGCCTTACGCACGCATCGTATTGCTCGGGCGTGAGCGCTTTGTTGTCGTCGATTGTGAATTTATAGAGCGTGCCGTTGATTTCAGCTCGCGCCATAGTGTCGGTAATAAAAGGATGATCAGGAACCTTGGGAAGCGTAGTAAGAAAGATGATCTTACCAAAATTTGAGTGCGTAAGTGCAGGTCCGATGTCGGATCGTAAAGCTTCGAGATAATCATCTTCTTTACTCTCAACGATCTCTTCAACGTAGACCGTTTGCACTGTCTTTCCACGCTGCGCGCTTGAGTTGACATCCATACCTCCGATCACAAGTTCTGATGTCCCGATGTACCATTTTCCCTCGGATTTGGAAGGGCGAATGAGCCCCGGCGGTGCATCGTGCATGATACGGCGCAAGCGTGGTGCCACGATCTCGCGTGTTTGTTTCAAGGTTGGGCCAATGATCAGAATGCAAACGTCATCGTGGCGGATGCAGTCTTCTACCGCCAGGATTACGCCAAGGTGTGACTTACCAAACTGCCGCGCACATAGCACAACCGCTTCATCGATATTGTGCGGCAATGCTCTGATTTGGTCATAGATGATTTCTTGTTGGGGCCAGAGCTTATAGCGCAGATCGCCCGCAAGCCAAAACTCATGGGCAAACTCGCGCTCAATGTCGCGCTCTATTGCTGCGCACTCTTCTGGCGTGATTTCAACCATGCGATTTTTTCTTCCACGGTCATTCCGCTGGTGTCGGCATTCTCGCGCCCATCTTCTTCGGTGGCGATCTTGCCGATGGATCTATCCAGGATGAAGCTCAAGCGCCCATAATCGCCATCCTTCGCAGCCTTGACCATGATGGCCGCAATGATGATTTCAAGCATGGTCGACTTTGGATCTGTCACGATATCTTGCAACTGACTGCGCGTCATGTCGGCAAACTTACCCAAGATTCCTTTGACTTTATCCTTCGTCAAAAGCTGCTTTGGCTTTCCGCTTGGGTTACCAGATTGCCCCTTCACAAACGGTTTTAGATGCTTGTTTTGTGGACGTTCCGACATTGTAAATTACTCACTTAGCAATGTGGCTTTTTGGCCGGTGAATTTTTCCCAACGCTCAAGGATGACGTCGCAGTACTTCGGATCAATCTCCATGCCGAAGCATTTGCGTCCGGTCTTTTCGCATGCGATTAGGGTGGAGCCGGAGCCGCAGAATGGCTCGTACAATTTGCTGTTTTGCGTCGTGTATGTAGCAATCGCGAACTCTGGCAACGCGACTGGATACGCAGCGGGGTGTCCTAACTTTTCTGTCGCCTGCCTGTTAATTCGGATCACATTGTCGGGGATTTTCGTTGGCTGCAAACCGGCTTCTGGACTACTCACGCCCGACATTGATCCGTCGGCCCTCCGCAAACCTGTGCCACGTTTTTGAGCGATACTCTCTGGTTTTTTTTCAACCCATTTCTGGGCTTGGCGTGAATTTTTATTGAAATGGAATATCAGCTCAAAAGACGGTGCCAGCCTTCCATTCCAATCACCAGGAAGGCCTGGGCCCTGATCCCACACATATAGACCAAAACGCCTCCACTCGAGGTCGCGCATGTATTGAATCCAGTTATCCCAATACGGAATCCATTCGCATTCTTGATGGATCAATCCCAAATTTACCAACAACTGTGCGGATTGTTCGACTGGCAGAATACTAAAGACGCCATTCATTAACTGATCCCAGTCCGACACTTTCCCCACGCCGTAGTCTCGTTGTTGGCCGTATGGGGGCGACGTAAAGCAAAGATCCGCTTTTTCCCCACCCACGAGCCTTTCAACATGCTGCACATTGGTCGAATCCCCGCATAGCAGCCGATGATTCCCCAGAATCCACAAATCACCAGGGTTGCACCGTGTCTCAACGTGCTCAGGCACTTCGTCCGGGTCAGTGATCCCAGGATTCACCACTTCCGGTGTATGCGCGTCCATGAAGTCATCATCAAACCCAATCGATGAAAGATCAAAATCGATATCTTTCAGGCTTTGCAGCGTCTGTTGTAGTGGTTCGATATCCCACTCGGCAAGTTCCGCTGTACGGTTGTCGGCGAGAGCAAATGCGATCGCATCTGGTCCGATTAACTCGGTCCGTACCACATAGATCTCTGGCCATTTTAAAGCTTTAGCGGCAGCTAAAGTCCCGTTACCCGCAACCACAACGCCATTGCCATCAATCACAATCGGTTTTTGCTGCCCAAACTTTTTGAGCGAGCCTTTGATTGCGTCCAGGTTCTTTGCAGAATGCTTTCTGGCGTTGGCGGGATCAAACGCGAGTTGGTCGATTGGGATCGTTTCGATTTGCATGCGCTAGAACTTTTTCATCAGTGGTTCTGTCTTCCGATTCGTCAGCATGTGCTCAAGCGTGCCGACCTTATCGAGAAGTACCGCGTGCTCAGATACGGATTTATTGTGCAGATCCATCAGCCGCTTTGTGACCGCTTTGTGCTCGTCGGTCGTAACCGTGAGGGTATCGAGTGCGGCGCGGCGGTGGCCCAGATCCCACCAAACCAGTCCACATAAGAAACCGAGGACTAGGGAAATCCCCACCATCGCTACGACGTCCATCTAAGGTCCCTGCAATTTGTTGCGTAATTCTTACCCAAACACAATCATACCATAACGTAAGAATCAACCAACATTTGCAAGCTTGGCTTTGAGATCCTGGAGGTCCATACGAAGCTTATGGCCCTTTTCGGCCACCTGCTTCTTATCGCTACGGTCCACATCCTTATAACGCACCAGAACCGCTTTAAGCTCGCCCAGGGCTGCCATCTTCGCCCCACCGCGCAGTCCACGGATCAGCTCCATGATGTCTTTGATGAGTGCCCAGATATCGGGCAGCTTGATGAAGATTTGGATGATGAGCAGGATTAGGCTGAAAATACCCATGTCCACTCCCAGGAACGGGAAACGATACCGGGGTCCGCGTGGCTATTGCCGGCGGTTATCATCAACAACCAATAGAAAGAAAACCCCGATACCAGCGTCCAGAATAGAATTGAAGCGCTGCGAATCCATCCACCATGGACGAATCCTAGTGCGCATTAATTCTTCCATGGGAGTAAGAATTGGGCAAGTCTGCGACTTATTTCAACATCGTTTGCTCATATTCGAACAGGTCGCGCGGTTCTATTTCAATTAAAGAAATATTCGATGCATCAAGTTGGCGCTTAAGCAATGGACTTGCTTTAAAGGGAATAGCCAAAGCAACATAGCCATACTGATATTCATCACTCGCTATTGAGTCATTGTATAAGTTCAGTTGCGCCAGCAAGTTACCCATGTTTTCAACTTGGGTTTTTACTTCAATATTTAAGGATTTGTAGCCAAAATATTCTCGTTCCCATCGTCCGTGAGGACCAAAGCCAGCGTAGGTTCCGGTCATAAGCGCTTGTCCAGAAACAAATACATCAAAAACCATCTTTTTCTTGGGATGCCAGCGTGAAATCGTTGCGTTACATTCATACTTTTCTACCCCGACCGCAAAGCCCCTAAGATCTGCGCGATCTGACTCAAATCGCCTAATGCAGTCCTGAGCGTCAAAATCTCCGCAAAGATCATTAAAAATCCTTTTGGCGGTTGCCTCCTCACTTAGGTACGCACACATCAACTCATGCATCGGAAGTTCCCGATCCATGTCATTGAATCCAATCGAACTCAGAAACGTTCTTTCACTCGACCTCATACTTACTCCATGTCGATGATTAAAAAAGTATCACTAGCTTCAAAAATGTCATTTTCAAGAGGTGTGGACGCGACCCCTGCTTTGTAACCCATTGAAAGGTGTTGGTGGACGGTGGACTTCATGGTTTCAACTCTTATTTGGGGTACGTATATATAAGTACGTATCACCTGTGGATAACTATAAATACGTGCACTATACGCCAATGACATGCCATATCATAACGTCCACACGTCCACATATATATAAGATACTAGTATTATTATAATATATGTGGACGCTACTGTGGACTTTAGTGCGGACACAACTGTGGACCTCACTCATTTGCTTTCGGATTCTTCGCGTCCCATTCCGCAACAGCCTCTTTGTAATTTTCGAGATTTTTTAGCTTCGGGTAATATTGCTCGTGGACTTCCTGACTAACGCCGATGCGACCGACTCCAACGACATAAACTTTGCGGCTGCTATATCTGCCACCCTCCCTCGCCCGAAAGCTGGTACATCCGAAACGGCTACATAGAATCGTGCCGAGCCGGTTCATGGCTACAGTTCCTGCGATGCCTTCCCAAATTTCGTGAAGGGGAAGTACAAAAAGCGACGACCCGAACTGGAACTTAGATAAGATTCGCTGCTCAATGTCCTCATCGGCATTATGGATATGCTCGTGCTGCTCCTTAGGAATCGGAATCGGAAGGTGTCCAGGGCAAAGCTTGCGGTATACCCAGCATGAATATTCCACCATGAATTTCAACTCGTCCCATTCCGCCAAATGCTGCTCAACCTTGGGGTCGATCTTCCCTTTGATTGACTCAACATGGACCACTAAGGCTCGCCTTTGGTCGGCCCGGTCCATCTTTAAAACTGGCGCCCCATTTTGGCTGATGAGATATTTCGCGTTCAATCTTGCCGTAAACGTAGTTTCATTTTTAAATTCAACTCTGACACTATCGCCCCCAGTTAATTGCTTCCAAATGCCCTTTTGCATGGCACCTTGGTGGTTATTGTCAGGGAACACGATCAGACGCTTACCAATGAAACTGCTTGTCCAAAAACGTCCGGCCACATACTCGAAGCTATCCGCATGGAACGCTTTATCTAAAATCTTCTCTAAAGCCCTGATCAATGAACCTTTGCCATCGTTGCCGTCGCCCCATATGACGAGGTACTGCTGCATGTAGGATTCCTGGCAAAAGATACTGCCGACGAATGCTGCGAGTTGATCAGGCGATGAACACCTGGACAAGAACTCAAGGTATGGATGACGCGCGCACCAGTCTGGGCTTTTAATGTCCACATGGGAGAAGTCTGCATGCATATCTGGCACAAATGGGACTCGGTGCGTGACATAGTCGCTGCCATCCAGGAACTCAAAGCTTTTGATTACGTCCGGAATCTTATCAACAGCGCCAAGCCACGACCTGGCTATTTCCTTCGCGAAGGTGGGAGTGATGAGAAGATCAGGATAAATTTCCCAACTATCGCGAGCCCAACGAATGACCGTATCGATGACAAAGTTGATATTGACCTTCGTGACGATTTTTTGATCGCCGATTTCGCGATATATAACATATGTCCCCGGTTCGGGTGACGAAACAATGAACTTTTCCGGGAACGGCGAGGAGTCATACACCTTTTTTCCGAGCATGTGCTTCACCACATTATCCATGGTGAGTTCCTTTGACTGCTTTAGCTTTTTTTCTTCTCCCTCTTCCTTTACTTCTTTCACTCGTTGTCCCTTTCGTTCGGGTACGGGGATTTCAGCCACCTTAACAGTGTTTTTGTTCATTTCTTTTCCTCGTCACATAGTTGAAACTGTTGCGTACAATTCTCGGAATATCGTCACCAGTCCCTGAAAATCCTTCGCGGTCAAATGGCGCCTTCTCAATCGCTGCAACGATCGTTTCAAACGTCCACCCGTTACAAACAAGATCACGGGCCACATCCCGCACGCACGCATTGCGTCCATTCCCAAAGATCTCGCCACGATCCAAAAAAGCCTTAGAACGTTCGGACAGTCCACCACGGGACGGCCGAAGCTGATGGGCAATGCGAAGCTTTCGCCGAGCCTTATCCATAGGGGTTTCCCTCAGTACTTCCATCATCTCGCCTTCCAGATTGATCCGGTGGATTGTCTTGGATGGCCAGAAAAAGCGTCCCGCCGATAACGCGTTCAGATCGGAGTCAAAGAACTTGGCGTTCTTCCACAGGTTGTATTCAAACTCATGGACGTCCGTTATGGTCCGTTCCCAAGGGATACAGACACGAAAGCAATGATTCGACGCAGTGTGGCTTTTGGTGGTTGCGATGATGTATTGATAGTCAATGAAAGTCTTTACCGCCTGGTCGATGTCGAGCTGGTTTTTATCGAAGTCCAGGGCGAGCCAATCGGATGAAATAAAATTCTCCGATTTTCTATAACCGTCTTTCCATATGATTGGTGACCACGGCCGGTGGAGTATCACTTGAAGAAGTTTGGGATAAACACGGTAGCCAGACGCCTGGCGGGTTTGGTCGTAGGTTCCATCCCAATCTTTTGCGGACACAATTAACTTGCGACGCGGGGCGTTCTCCGTTAAATTCGGATCATCCAATTGAATTTTCCTCGTCTCTCGAACGCCTAAGATTACCCGTCTTGGGCGTTCAAATTTTTATTCTTGTCTGTGAAAACGTTCCCCGACGATAAGCATTCAGGATTTAATTTGCAAGCGCGAAGCTAAGGCGCTATTACTGGTGGTAAGAATCACCACAAAGCGCCATAAATGGATATCAATCCACAAGATTACAAGGTTATTGCCGACACGCGCGAGTGTAGTCGCTTCGTGTATGATCTATCTCCATTTGATGTAGTCCGTGCGAAATTGGACACGGGCGACTATTCGGTGGAAGGCTTCGAAAACGAGATAACCATTGAACGCAAAGAAATGAATGACCTTGTGCAATCTATTACGCATAACCGCGACCGCTTCCAGCGCGAAATCGACCGTATGCTATCCATTCCCATCCGCTTGATCCTGGTTGAGTGTAACATGTCGGATATCGTGGAACATCGCTACCTGTCGAAAACCCATCCAAACGCGGTGATGGGGACGCTGGCGAAGTATATGGCTATTGGGATACCCGTAGCCTTTGCGAGCCGAAGAGAGATTGCCCAGGACGTTACGCGCCGGTTTTTATTCCAGGGAATCCGCCAAGCTCTGAAACTTCGCAATCCCCAGAGGGATTTAGAAGAACCGCCTAAAGTTTAGTTTGACTTATGCCGATAGGGTTTGCTAGATAATCGGTGTTGCGGAAATCACCACACAGGAACACAAAATGAAAATGGTAGCGATAAACCCTAAAAATGGCCTTCATCTCCGCGATGCAAATGACGGTGAAATACAGCTCTACAAGGCAGCCAACCAAAATAACCACCCTTCGTTTCATCGTCCGGTATTAGTGGATTCTGTTTTGATCGATCAGTACAACGGGCCTGGTACTAATCATGTGCCAAGCCGTTTTTTTTAAAGGCTGATTCGTATGACGCTGGATGAGATGGATCGGCTGGTGGCTGAGAAGATCATGGGCTGGGACTTGGCTCAAAAAACTACATATGGGACTGACGGTCCGATCATACTTGCCTTTGAGGGACGTGGTGACCCAACTTTATTTTGGAAACCGACGCGGGACATTAAGCAAGCTTGGGAGGTTTTGGAGAGCGTCGCCGAAGGTAAGCAGCATCAGGTTTCATATGACTTTCTTTATGGTGTCAATGAACGGACTGGTTACAACGTTTCTATTGATCGGATTTGGTACGAATCATTTTCCCCAACAGCCCCACTGGCTATCTGCATTGCTGCGTTAAAGGCGAAAGGGATATCATGACCCAACCTAAATACACCGTATCCGTCTCCCTCTCCACAGAAGTCATCGAATGGCTCGACTCCAAAATTGTCGGAGAGCGCACGCAGACCCAGGGGACGCGGAGCGCGGTCATCCGGCGCATCATTGAACATGCGTTTCGGAAAGAGAGCGGCGCTATCTATAAATCCAAGACTAAAAAACCAGTTGCATAGCGTTGCGGAAATAGGTACACCATGACCCGTCAAAACCAATCTATGATAGATGAAAGTGCTTTAGTGTTGTGTCTGAGACAGTTTGGGATGATTGGTTTTGGCGTACCCGGGAACATCCGCTGGACCCGGGTTCATTCTTCCCTTGCAGACCGTTGCGGACCCCGCTACAACTTACCTAACAAAAACCTACCAGGAAAAATCTATGTCATTCACACATAACGGTCACAGCGTGAATGTTCGCTTGACCAAGGCGACCTTTCTGGCTCTCAAGCAAAAGGCCAAAGACGATCACACTTCCATGAGCTGCATCATGCGACGAGCCTTGGAACATAGCGGAGAGCTTCCCAGTGGATCAAAATCGAAGGATAAGAAAGCAGCTAAGCGCTAATTTCTATCAGGACGAATTCGAGTGTAACTGTGGTTGCGGGCTTTACGTCCCGAATCCACGGCTGATCGATCTATTGCAGGAAATGCGGACCGACCTAGGGCAGCCCCTTTGGATCACGTCTGGTACGCGCTGCGAGTCTTTCAACAGCACTTTAAAGCGCGCATCCAAAACCTCCCAGCATATCTTCGGCGCAGCCGTGGACGTCTATTGCGTTAACCCTGATCTTCGGCGGCGCATCGTTCGGCTGGCCTTGGACCGGTTTCCATCTGTTGGGATCGCTAAGGGGTTTATCCACCTAGGGCTGGATCTTCCTACGCGGTTGTTTACCTATGCCGATTAAGTGGACCCCCGGCCGCCAGGGAACCGGCTACCTCAAGGTTTGCCTTCTGCATTCCAAGTGGTTTGATCTGCATATTCTGAAGTATCCGGTGGGCGCACATGTCCCCCTCCATCGCGATGAGGTTGAGGGTTACAAGCATCACCGGTTGAACATCACAGTTCGGCGCGCGGAAGATGGCGGCTTGTTTGGAAGAGAACTGAACTGGCGACAGATAGATTACTCCAATCGACGGCTGCATTATTTTCGGCCTGACGTTGTGCCGCACTGTGTCACAAGGGTACGTGCGGGTATTCGCTATGTGTTATCCATCGGGTGGCTGACGAAATGACCACCACATTCTTCACATCCGATCTTCACTTCTATCATAGAAATGCCATCGCATTTTGCCAGCGGCCGTGGGCAACCATGGAAGAAATGAACGAGGGGTTAATTGACAACTGGAACAACATCGTCAAACCGCAAGATACGATCTTCGTGCTCGGGGATTTTTTGTTTGGTGGGACCGGGAAAATCGCGCCTTTGGTTCCTCGACTCAACGGTCGTAAGTGTCTCATCATCGGAAACCACGACCGAAAATATAAGCCCCACAGGTGGATCGAATTCGGGTTCGAGTCAGCGTACTACTCAGCCAACTTCGAAGACATCTTTAGCTTGTCCCACTTCCCCTGGAAAGGTCATGAGCACGACGAGCGCACATTCTCCTGGCAACTAGAGCGCCGAGCTAACCATATTCTTTTGCATGGCCATGTCCACAAAGGCTGGAAGCTCCACAAGGGAATGCTCAATGTCGGCGTCGATGTTTGGGATTATAAACCCGTCTCATTAGAAGAGATAAATCAGTACCTGAAAGATCATCATTTTTAGATTGCCCTTTGTTGCGGAACCGTTTACAACCACGTGTACCGAATATTTACGCTGAGACATCCATGTACGGAAACTGTAGCTACTGCATAAAGCGATTTGACGAAGACTATTGCCCGCGTTGCGGTACGTGGCTTCGGCTGACTCATCCACCAAAATTAGGGGCATTGCATGAGTTACCTCCGAAGACTGTGGACGAGGTTGCTGAGAATGCTGGTAACACGTCCACCGAAGAAACGGCGGGGCAGTAACATTACAGGTGTCGAGTTAATCCAACGACTAAGGAAGTATGAAAATGAGCGAAATCATTCCACACGAAGGCCCGAACCATCCAACCATGCTAAGGCCCCTGGTACGCCCAGATGAGCTGATCAACGCCCATAAAGAGGTAGCAGACCTCATCGCCAAGGGCTTGCAGCAAAACGTCGACTACGGCGTGATCCCCGGCACGCAAAAGGCATCGCTCCTAAAGCCTGGCGCTGAACGGCTACTGAAAGCATTCGGCTGTACCACCAAGTATCTTTTGGTGGATAAAAACACCGACCATAACGAAGTGGTGAAGTGGACCAAAGAAAAGAAGATCTACCGCGATGGGCGGTTTTCCCACAAAGAACCGGTCAACGGTGAATCGCACGGTGTTTACCGCTACGTCTATAAGGCCCAGGTAGTAAAGAATCTGGGCGGTTGTCCAAAGTGCGGCACCGAGCAGGAAATGCTTATCGGTGAAAGCGACGGCAGTTGCTCCACCCTGGAAAGTAAATACATCGACCGGCCACGGGATTCTGAAAATACGGTGGTCAAGATGGCACAAAAGCGGGCCATGGTCGCCGCCGTGCTAAATGCCTTTGGCCTATCGGACCGCTTTACCCAGGACGTGGAAGACCTAAAACCAGACGAGCCAGAATACCGGGGCGACGAACTCCAAAAGCTTGGGCTTCGCGTTCTGATGCAGCCTTACAATGTTTCGGTGAATATTCAGCGAAAGTTCCACGATGCGCTCCTCGGCACGCCGATATCCAATATCAAAAATGCCGTAAGTGCGCTGGCAGATAAGTTTAAAGATGAGATCGAAAAAGAACAGCAATCCAAATCGGAAGGGGTCGATGATGTCCACAAGTAAAGCAGACATGTTAGTGGCGGCGGGGAAAATCGTAAAGCAGCTTGAGCCTATGAGCCAGGTTCAGAAGAGGGCAACGCTCGCATTTGTGGATACTATTGTCAACTCTACTGGCGACGAAGCTCCATCGGTTGAAAGTGCGGCGACACTTAAAGCTGACGAGGAACTTGCGCAGCAATGATCGACTGGTCAAAGCAGCATTGCGGGCTTCATCAAGCTCCGTTCTACGCGGTCCGGGAGCACATGTCCGAAGTCCATCAAATGATCTTGGACACGTTCCCGGATGACGTCGATAAATTCACATGGGACATCAAAGTGCATATGCTGATGCCTGGTCAGTACCCATGCATTCCAAACTGGCACACTGATTTTGTTCCGCGTCTTTGCGGTTTACAAAGATTTGATCTCTGTAAACCTGAGTTGCCCATGTACCTTTGGGTATCCGGCGCTCCACTGACGCAGTTCAAGCATGGTTTTGTGCAGGCGCAACAATGGATACGCTTCACGCAGTTGGACGAGCACCGTGGACTGCCCGCCAGCGACTTTTTGTGGCGTGGGTTTATAAGGGCGACTCATTACTTAATCCAGCCGCCAAAGACTGAGAACTGGCTTCGGCGGCATTCGCAGGTTTACCTCAATGCGGAGACGTATCAGTGGTGATTGAATGACCGCAATAATAATCTGGCTCCTAATCACCACCATTTTCCTTCTGTTCTGGTATCTCCTTTTTGAGGGATCGGGCCAATGACCACCAACGGTTACAGAATCATCACGGTTGTATTGCGGGTTAAAAACCAAAAAGATGCTGACCACATTTGGGACGCGCACCGGGATCATAAGCTTATTCACGGCTGCGAAGTGTGGGGAATCAGCGAAGGCAACTTAGTACAGATGTACGAAGAGATTGCGAGTGGTAATGGTGATGGTTTCTGATGGCGATAAGCCAGGATATACCGAGACTGCCAAGGCGCTGGACTACTTCCAAGACGCGATTGAGCAGATGCGCCTCGCGAATGTCCCCGAATTCAACATCACTGCGGCACTCACGATTATCTTGCAGGGGCGTGGTGTCTCCCCGCAAGAGTATGAAGATTCCTTTTCTTCGGGTTGCGTCATTTACGACGAATTCGAAACCTACAAAATTCCATAGGAGCAAATATGGATAGGCAGACTTACGACAGGATTGCGGCACAATTGAAATCTAACCCAGGCTCTAATGCATCTGCCATTTGTGAGGAGATGGGCATCCCCGCGTGGAAGTTCCACCAGATGAAATCCAAGCTAAAGCTCGGGAAAAAGAAGAAAGAGAAAACAACCGCCGTCCAGACAAAGAAGATGTCCACAAAAGTATTCTCTGTTCCCACCGTTACTCCAACCGCACGCACCCGCGTTTTTGTGGTGGCATGCTGGGCCGATGAACTCGAATCTGTACTGAAGGGGCTGCAATGAGTCGAATTGTCCACGTGTTCCCGAATACCGATCTACGAAATGGCCACGATGGCCTAACAGCCATTGCGATCAAAAATAAGCGCAATCCAGCCAATCTTGATCCAGGGGAGTTTCTATTCTTTCTGAACACGGCGCAGACTGCGTTTCGGCTCCTAACCGCCAACGGAGTTATGGTCCACTGGAAGGCGCCCGATAATCGGCGCGTGGAACTGCGGGCAATTCGGCACATACCAGACGCTTTCGCGGGGAGAGCGTTTGATTTTAACATCGCAGTGCGGGCGTCGCTCAAAGAGACGCTTGGGACGAAGCGGTATACGGTGGATGAATGAGATGGTAACACAGGAAAAATTCGACGAACTATTGCGGGCGATCTTTCCAGAAGAAGTTGTTAGCAACTATATCGTGATAGTGAAAACCAATAAACGCGTGCTACGAAACCTAGTTGGTGAAGCTTACACGCTAAATGGTTTGCTAGATTACGCGAAACGTACCCATTTTTTAGACATGTATGAAAAAACCGATAAGCAACCATGGTCGGTGGTTGAAGAGACCGATTCGGCGGATGAGTAAAAACGGGATGGCGTAATGCGCGTTATCATGCGACGCAGCCCGCGCAGGTCTTTGTCCTGACTAGCAGGACTTCCCGCCTTTTGACGGTTTCTTAGCTGGTTTCTTCGCAACCTTCGCAACTTTTTTAGCCTTGGCCATGACGGCCTCCCTTCGTTAAATTTTGTGGTGATCAACATTTAATCTTACGCAGGTGGAAGCCTGGAATGCAAATAAAAATAAAGGTTGCGGAAATCAACACGGTTTGCAATTGTGTGGCCGAAGTTAATAAAAAGTTTTGCACGGGGCGATCGGATGAGGGTTAACACTACGAATGTTTACCCCCTCATCTAACTTCTACTCCGCGCAAATCGGTACTGGGGCGCTCGATGTTGGTTATCGGTTATACAAGGTTCGAATCCCTGCCGCCCTTCGGGGTGTGTGTCGTATGTGGTCCCGGAAACGGGGCATGCATGCTAAAAACGCCGACATCACTTTTTTATCCAGTACCACTTTATGAAGTTTCGGTGGGGCGAATTGGGTTGGTTATCTGAAAATCTTTGTATCGCTGGTTCGAATCCAGTCAACCGCGCAAGTGGTTGTAGCCAAGTGGTAAGGCAAAAGAGCCGCAAGGCATTTCCGACCCTTCAAATTTATCCACCGATTTAGATATGCGTTTGACGGGTCGACTTGAGGTTGGTTATCCACTTTTAATGGAGAGGGCGCAGGTTCGAATCCTGCCAGCTCAAAAGGCTGTAGCTCAGTGGTAGAGCGCTAAAACGCCGACTTCTATCATTTTATCCGTCATTCATTTTTGCGGGGCGAAGCTTGTTGGTTAACTTTCCACCATATCTCAGTGGTCACGCGCTGAGAGGAAACCCATGGCCTACAGGTAACAATTTATCCGCATCTTTTTAGGAGTGTCCATGCTGCAATACAGTGAATACCTATCCACCAAGAAAACCCCGCAATCCCAAATGATCCCAGGCTCCGCGCAGATCCAGAATAGCGCTGGTGGATACACTTGGGCGGTGGATGACTGGACACGGTTTCAACGCTTTCTGATTCTGGGAGCCGAAGGTGGCACGTACTACGTCAAGGAGCAAAAGCTTGTCAAAGAAAACGCCGAGGCGGTCATTCGTATCGTTAAAGAAAGACCTTTGGATGCGATCAATGAGATATGTGATGTCAGCGTGCGTGGACGCGCTCCTAAGAATGATGCCGCAATCTTTGCGCTTGCGCTTGGTTGCGCGTTTTCCTCGAATAAATCCGTTTTTTACGACTCAGTCCCGCTTGTCTGCCGGACCGGAACTCATCTGTTCCAATTCTGTCAGTCCATCCAAGATCTACGTGGTTGGTCCAGGGGACTTAGGCGAGCTGTCGCGAACTGGTACAACAAAAAAACTTGGGATAATCTCGAATATCAGCTTTTAAAGTACAAGCAACGAAACGGCTGGACTCACCGTGACGTTCTGCGCCTGGCGCATCCAAAAGCCCCAAGTGAAGAGCATAATAATCTTTTGCGCAATGCCGTCGGAAAGCCGGTTGAAATCTTGCCCACACGTACCGACGCTGTTACAAAGCTCCACAGTGGCACCGTCGCTGCTGCGCATCTGCCGGAAATCATCAAGGAGCACCGATTAACACGCGAGATGATACCGACACAGCTCATGAAGTCTCCGGCGATCTGGGACGCGCTTTTGCACGGTATGCCTATCACCGCCGCCATCAGATCCCTTGGACAGATGTCTGCATGTGGATTTCTGACGGAAGAGAGCCCCGCGTGCCGGTACTTATGCGACTTTATCCAGTCGGAAGATGTACTGAGAAAAGGGCGGGTACACCCTGTTCAAATCCTAAATGCCCTTCGTGTGTACGCGCAAGGGCATGGGGAAAAGGGATCTTTATCGTGGACGCCATCGCCCTCGATATCACGCGCCCTCGACAACGCATTCTACGTAGCGTTCAAAGCGGTAGAACCTACAAGAAAAAGATTACTCCTCGGACTTGACGTTTCGGGGTCCATGTTTGGAAATAAGATCGCCGGCACATCCCTGGACGCAGCAACCGCTTGCGCAGCGATGGGACTTATCACAGCCCGCACCGAACCAGAATGCAAGATCATGGCGTTTTCACATCAGCCCGTTGGACTGAATTTAACTCCCGATCTGACGCTGGAAAAGGTGATGCATATCTTTAAGCAGATCGGGTTCGGTGGAACAGACTGCTCGCTTCCCATTTTGATGGCTCGCCAGATGAAATGGGTGATTGATACGTTTATCGTCTACACGGATTCAGAAACATGGGCCGGCAGTGTCCACCCAGCGCAGGCGCTTCGCATGTACCGGTCCGAGTTTAATCCAGCGGCGCAGATGATTGTCGTTGGGCTTTGCTCGAATGGGTTCAGTATTGCGGACGTAAATGATAAGGGGATGTTAGACATAGTTGGTTTTGATACGGCTGTTCCGCAGCTGATTTCGGATTTTGTTCGCGGTAATTAAACAGGATCATCCCATGCCATCCATTACGCACATTTCAAATGAGCTTCCCGGACTGACTTTCGGGAAGTTGACTATTGTAGAAGAAATTGCGACGAAAGGGTCAAATCGGGTTGTCATGACCAAATGCGTCTGCGGCAATGTTAAAGCAAGATTCCTCAACGATGTTATTCATCGCACTCGATCATGTATCCGCTGCCGCGCGGTACGTGTGAAGCACGGCCATGCAAGTGATCGTAACGTTTCAAAAACATATAATACATGGGCTGGCATGTTACGCCGATGTAACAACCCCAAGAATCCCAAGTACCAAGACTATGGAGGCCGAGGGATTTTTGTATGTGAGCGTTGGTTAAAATTTGAATCTTTTTTAGAAGATATGGGCATTTCAGAACCCGGCATGGAACTTGACCGGCGGTGCAACAATTCTGGTTATTTCAAGGAAAATTGCCGATGGGTCACTCGCGCCGAAAATACCAGAAACACGCGGCGAAATGCATGGGTGGAATTTATGGGCAACACTTTATGCTTTTCGGACGCTTGCGCCAAATTCAACCTTCACCCCAATACAGTCAATTATCACGCCAAAAGACGTAGGATTTCTAAATCGGAAGCCATGTACTTCCTTCATTCCAACCGGGTTTCAATCTAAGAAAATACGTCTTATAATTGGGTCATTGATGAGTTTATTCACTCAATGAGGGGCAGCCGTCATGACTTATGAAAAAGTTGTATCAATGCTAATCCCATCGATGCTTGCATCAATCATGACGTTGTTGGGCTGGATGGGAAACAGTCTTTATAAAATCTCAGAATCGTTAGCGGTGGTAAGTTATAGAATTCACAACCATGAAGGACGTATTACATCATTAGAAATATGGCGCCAGGACCAACCTATATCAGCCCCAGCGCGTAGGCGCTAGCTCGGTAGAACAACCTTGCACTTGGATGGATCGACTTCTAGGATTTTCGCCAGAAGGTCTACCATCACATCATCAAACGGCGTGCCGGTCTTTGCAGCTTGCATCTGGAGCCAGCACAAAAGCTGCTCTTTTCCAGCTTGCAAAAGCTCCTTGGCCATCTTCTCGGCTTCCAGCTGCTTAAGAAGTTCCATCAAAATCTTCACCAGATAGTTTTGCATATATCCTCCCTGGAAATGCACTTTCGCCCATCCATTGAGCGAAATTATTGATGACGTAAAATCACATCCACAATCAGAGTGAGGATCGGAACGGCACCTACACCAAAGACCGCCCACCATGGAATATTGATTTCGATCAAGGGCTGGGGCATGGGCTTACCGTCTGCCTGCGTAATGACCACATCCGCTGGATGGACTTCGATTCTTGGGGCCATCTCGGGAAGCGTGACCCTGGGGCTCATTTCGGGAAGTGTCACATGGACTGGCGCAGGCTCCGGGGTCGGTAGGTGGATGACTGGCGCCACTTCCACAATGTGAGGTTCTGGCACCTGGACCGACACATTAAGCTTTAACGCTCTAATTTCGTCCGTGAGGGCTTTAATGGCCCCTGCGACGGGCGACATATCCACCGTAACAGACGA